>Ga0316204_10000336_pt1 | contig 188426 bp, 188 predicted proteins | sample 6monrhotite_MG_2_FD_205661 | JGI IMG/M metagenome (GOLD analysis project Ga0316204, IMG submission 205661) | Microbial mat bacterial communities from mineral coupon in-situ incubated in ocean water Damariscotta River, Maine, United States -... | ecosystem: Environmental > Aquatic > Marine >... | reverse complement strand
GGCAAACAGCTGCCGTATGTCGCCCTCAGCATGATCGGCTTTTTCGGGCTGATGGCGCTGTCGGTGTCGCTGTTCGGCGTGCAGTTCAAGGGCAGCTTCGCAGCCATCACCGTCGGCGCGCTGCTGTACGTCACCGCCACCAGCGGCCTGGGGTTATTGATGTCGACCTTCACCCGCTCGCAAGTGGCGGCGGTCTTCGGCACCGTCATCGCCACCATGACGCCGGCGTTCGCGTTCTCCGGTTTCAGTTCCTCGGTCTCGGCGCTGGAGGGCGGTGCCGCAGTGTTCTCCAAGATCTACCCCACCACTCATTTCCTGGTCATCAGCCAGGGCACTTTCGGCAAGGCGTTGGGATTCACTGATCTTACCGCGCAATTCACAGCATTGGCGCTATTCATACCGGCCATAACGGTGTTGTGTGTGCTGTTGTTGCGCAATCAGGAGAAATGACATGCAGCGCCTCGCCAACATCTTGCAGCTCGGGGTCAAGGAGATGCGCAGCCTGTGGTTCGACAAGGTACTGCTGATCTTCCTGATCTGGTCGTTTTCGTTCGGCTTGTACGAGGCGGCGAGAAGCCAGTCGACCGAACTGCGCAACGCGTCGGTGGCGGTGGTCGACGAGGACCGCTCGCCGCTGTCGCTGAGGCTGCTCGGCGCATTGCGCCCACCGGAGTTTTTGCCGCCGCGGCTAATCGAGTTCGCCGAGGTAGATCCCGGCCTCGACGCCGGGCTTTTCACCTTCACCCTGCATGTTCCCGCCAATTTCCAGCGCGACGTACTGGCTGGTCACCGCCCGGCCATCCAGCTCAACATCGATGCCACGCGCATGAACGAGGCGTTCATCGGTGCCGGCTACATCCACAACATTGTCACCGATGAGGTGACGCGCTTCGTGCAGGGCTATCGCGGCGATCCGGCGTTGCCGATTCGGCTCACGACCCGCATGCGGTACAACCCCAACCTCAACGGCGTGTGGTTCTTCGGGGCCATGGAACTGGTTAACAACATCACCTTCCTATCCATCATCCTGGCCGGCGCGGCGCTGATCCGCGAGCGCGAGCACGGCACGCTCGAACATCTTTTGGTCATGCCGCTCACTCCGTTCCAGATCATGGCCGCCAAGGTCTGGGCCAATGGCCTGGTGGTGCTGGCGGTGGCGGCGGCCTCGCTCGCGATTGTCGTGCACGGCGCGCTGGCCATGCCGGTCGCCGGCTCGGTGGCGTTGTTCCTGCTGGCCGCCGCGCTGAACCTGTTCTCGACCACCGCGCTCGGCATCCTGCTCGCGACCATCGCGCGCTCCATGCCGCAGTTCGCACTGCTCATGATCCTGGTGGTGGTGCCCTTGCAGATGCTGTCCGGCACCAACGCACCGACCGAGAGCATGCCGCTCGCGGTGCAGATCGTCATGCTGGCGGCGCCAACCACGCACTTCGTGAGTCTCGCCCAGGCGGTGCTGTTCCGCGGCGCCGGTTTGGAGGTCGTGTGGCCGCAGCTGCTGGCCAATCTTGCCATCGGCGCAGCGTTCTTTACTGCTGCACTGCTACGCTTTCGTAAGACTGTGACCTTGACGCAGGGATAAACGACTATTCTGAATTACGGAGAAAAAAGTTATGAACCGAAAGTACCTTCTATATAGCGTGATTCTGTTCACGCTGATTTTGTCATACCCGGCTTATGCTGAAAAGCTGATCACTATCGGAATCGTTACCGATGGTCAAACAGAACAAGCTGGCTGGACAACGGAACAATTTAAGAATGAGTTAAAAGTTTTAACGAAAGGTGAATTCAAACTATCTTTTCCTAAAGCAAAACAACTTGATGGTAAGTGGTCAGCAAAACGCATTTCGGCTGCCTTTAAACAACTTCAAAACGATCCCGAGGTCAATATGGTAATTGCACTGGGTTATGTTTCAAGTGCCGTTGCCATTTTGAATAAACCGTTAAACAAACCGACTTTTGCACCCTTTGTGTGGGATGCAAATCTACTGGGTGTGAACATAAAAGGAGATACCAGCGGTATTAGGAATCTCAATTTCCTGGCTGGAAAAAGCGACTTCGAGCGTGACTTAAAAACATTCAGAAGTATTGTTAAGTTTAACAAGTTAGCCATTTTTATTGATGAAAGCGTCTATGATGCGCTACCCGGATTAATTCAACGTGCCCGTGATGTTGCCGCGACAGGAGGTGTCGAACTGCGTTTTATTTTGCAGACGAGACAAGACGAAGATTTGGCAAGTAAATTACCTGATGATGTAGATGCTGTGGTGGTGACCAGTTTGCCTCGTCTTGGCTCGGTCGCAATGAATAACTTGATTAAGACGTTAATTAATAAAAAGTTGCCTAGTTACAGTTTGATCGGCTCGCACCTGGTTGAGCAGGGAATTCTAATGGCTGAAGCCCCGGCCTCAGACTGGCAACGGTTGGCACGCCGTAATGCATTAAACATGCACGCCGTAATGAAGGGAGAAGCTGCCGAAAATCAAACTGTTTTGTTTAAGGGTAAACGACACTTAACTCTGAACATGGCAACGGCACGTGCCATTGGTTTATCGCCCCGTTACAATAGTATTCGTCAGGCCATTTTACTTAACGAAGAAGCAATGCCGACAGGTCGTTCACTTTCTTTATCGACAGTTGCACATGAGGCAGTCAGAGTTAATCTCGATTTGCGTGCAACGGCACTTGGGCTTGAAGGTGGACAAACTGAGATCGATAAAGCCCGCGCTAAACTGCGACCACAACTACGGGCGAGTATTGGTTACACTCAACTTAATAATGATAGCACTACAGTAAAAAGTGGCGCAGCTGCTGAACAGTCCACAAGAGCAGCATTAACTTTAAGCCAACTGATTTATTCTGATGCTGTTAGTAACAATGTTCAAATCCAGCATTATCTACAAAATAACCGTCAAGCTCTTTACCGGCAGCTGGAATTGGACATTATTCAGGACGCAACCCTGGCCTATCTTAATGTACTCAAGGCACAAACTCTGGTACATATTCGTCAGGAGAACGCAAAGCTCACTCGTACCAATTTAAGACTTGCGCAAGATCGACGACGTCTGGGAGTGGGTAAACCCGCTGAGGTTTATCGTTGGCAAAGTGAATTAGCCACTGCAAAGAGGGAATTACTGAATGCACAGGCGCAGCATCAACAAGCCCGCGATGAGCTAAACCGTCTGTTACATCGTCCCTACAAAGAGTCTTTTATCACTACATCTGCGTCACTTGAAGATCCGAATTTAGTAGTAAGTCGCAAGGAGTTATTTGATTACGTCAATAATGATCATGCATACAAGTTAATGGGTGAGTTTATGGTGAAGGAAGCGCTGGTGGCTTCACCCGAGATGGCAAGTCTGCAAGCACTCGTGGCAGCCAATAAACTGGAACTTAAGACTAACCAAGCTGCATACTGGTCACCAACGGTTACACTTCAAGGTGAAGTATCCAATGTGCTGGAGGAAGATCGACAGGCTGGATTATATGCTAAGGGTGATACGGACTGGGCTGTTGGCATTAAGGTTTCTCTTCCATTGTTTGAAGGAGGTGCACGTCGTGCCCGAGTTTCTGGTTCGCGGTTGGCCCTCGAGAAAAATAATATGCAGCGTGATGCGACAGCGGAGCGAATTGAACAACGTACCAGATCCACACTTCATCTTATCAAGGCATCTTATCCTTCCATTCAGCTTTCGAGGGAGGCAGCTGTTGCAGCGCGTAAAAATCTTAAGCTTGTAACCGATGCCTATACTCGCGGTGCACTTTCAATACTCGATTTGCTGGATGCGCAGAATGCTGCATTAGTGGCAGAGGAGTCAGCAACCAATGCCGTGTTTGTTTTTCTCATTGACTTAATGAACTTACAACGCAGTTTGGGACGGTTTGACTTCTTTCTTGATGAGCAAGGTCTGGATGATTGGCTTAGTCGTTTGAGAAACTATATCGCGACTGGGGGTAAAGTATAGGAGTTAATAAAATTATGAATTTTCAAGACATACCTAATGTTGGTAAAGCTATTGAAAAGGATTTTATTCTTTTAGGGATAAAGGAACCAATTGAGTTAATAGGCAGGGATCCTTATCAAATGTATAGTGACCTTTGCAATGCCACATGCAAACGACATGACCCATGTGTTATTGATGTGTTTATTTCTGCGATAAGATATATGGAAGGCGGGCCACTTAAAAAATGGTGGGAGTTCACCAAAGAGCGTAAGGAAAAATTGGGTAATAATTAATGCACCCTAACAAGCACATCTTAATATGAATAATACTAAAGACAAAAGATTGATTATCTCAGGACTGCTTGCGGCACCTTTTTACTTAGTACTGATTTTCACACTGGGTGTATTGGAACCGGAGTTTAGTCATCTCACCAAACCGATGAGCCTGCTCGGCGGTGTTCCAGGAATGCGTGGGATGATTTTTAATGTCGGTGTCGCGTTTACAGGTGTCCTTGTCATTATTTTTGGGCTGGCGCTTTGGCGACAATTACCAGCGAAAATTAGTGCGAAGATTGCTTTCATATTATTTGTCACGGGTGGAGTTGGTTTGATTGGAGCGGGGATGTTCCATTGCAATGAGGGCTGCAAAAATATTCTGATTGAACCGGATATTGTTGGTCGATTGCACTCTGTCGCATCATTGTTGGCGGGCATGGGAACGGGGTTGGCACCTTTTTTCGTTTGGGTGGCGATACGTGGCAGTGCTAATTGGAAAAGCTTTGCTATGCCGACGTTAATGGCAGCCATTTTTTCAAATCTGCCAGGAATTACGTTTTGGATAACTTTCTCCACAGGTTTCCGCCTGTATTCAGTAGAAGGACTGATCCAGCGTCTGGGCTTTGTGATTGTGTTGATATGGATGTTCTTCATCGCTATGAGGCTATGGCGACTGTTGTCCCATGATAAATAATCAAGAATTTATTAATGTCTTTTGAACTTAATGAAAAAATAAAATCAGACTGTAGGAAGTGTATTAATGGTGAACAAGAACAGAAGAAATTTTATTAAGTATAGTGCAATGACTGTGACGAGCGACATCTAAAATGCACCGATCAAAATAAGTTTAAAGGGAACTCATGAAAGCGATAATATGGAAAAAATACGGATCACCAGATTTTTTTGAACTAAAAGAAGCAGCAAAACCTGTTCCTGAAGACGATGAGATCTTAATAAAAATTCATGCAGCATCCATTAATTCATGGGACTGGGAAATGCTGATGGGTAAGCCATTCGTGAACCGCTTTATGGCCGGACTTCTAAAACCGACAAAAATTAAGATACTCGGGTGTGACATAGCCGGGCGAGTTGAAGCCGTTGGCAAAAATGTAAAACTATTTCAGCCCGGTGATGAAGTGTTCGGGGATTTATCCGGATGTGGTTGGGGTGGATTTGCCGAGTATGTCTGTGCGCCTGAAAATGCATTAACGTTGAAACCGGCCAGTTTAACATTCGAGCAAGCTGCAGCTGTACCTCAAGCGGGGCTACTTGCTCTGCAAGGTCTTCGTAAAGGAAAAATTAATCCCGGAAAAATAAATACAGGACAAAAGATTTTGATTAATGGTGCATCGGGTGGAGTGGGATCGTTTGCAGTGCAGATGGCCAAATCATTCGGCGTTGAAGTGACGGGCGTGTGCAGCACGAAAAAAATGGAGTTTGTACATTCGATGGGGGCAGATTATGTTATTGATTACACTCAGGAAGACTTCACCAAAAATGGAAAGCATTATGATTTGATTCTTGATGTTAAGGGATATCATTCAATTTTTGATTACAAACGTGCATTAAGTCCTAAAGGGATTTATGTCATGGTCGGAGGTTCCACTGCTCTAGTAAATCAAGTCCTGTTCCTGGGATCATTTTTTTCAATGTTCGGCAGTAAGAAGATGAGCCTCTTGTTACATAAAGCAAATAAAGGTTTGGATTTTATAAAAGAACTTTTTGAAGCCGGAAAAGTTGACCCTGTTATAGATAAACGTTACCCGTTAAGTGATGTTGCTGAAGCGCTTCGGTATTTTGGAGAAGGGCAGGCCAGAGGAAAAGTAATCATAACGTTGGAAAATAATAACAAAACCTAATAATAATTTAGGAATAAATAATTAGATAATGGATATTCATGAGCAGTTTTAATTTTTGGCAAAAATGGTTGTTTGGTTTCGGGCTTTATCTTACTGCTTTCGGATTATTATTGTCATTTTTTGGCCATTCTACTTTGATGAACTTTGTGTTCAATAATCAGATTGATCCCGTCTTTTGGGGCTTAACCAGGTTACCTGACAATACAGAAAGATTTCAAGCCTGGATTTATGGTGTATTGGGTGCAGTGATCTCGGGATGGGGAATCCTCATATCTTTTATTGCATATTACCCGTTTAAGGCAAAAGAGCGCTGGGCATGGAATTGTATTGCGACTGGATTAATCGTCTGGTTCATCATTGATACAGTTATATCTGTTTATTATCATGTTGGCTTTAATGTATTTATCAATATTGTATTTCTTTTATTTGTTTTACTGCCACTGTTGTTTACCAGAAAACACTTCATAAAAAGTAATACAGGTAATGTTTAACAATAGGGTCAAGTTTGCAAGTTGTATATAGTTTTAAAAAAAAATATAAATTACTCAAAAGAGTAAAAATAAACATACGAGCACGTAATATCAACTAAGTCCGGTATTAGGCGTGGGGGATACCTATGCAGCAGTAGGACCTGGACAATACCTGACATATTTATTATAAATTTTGAATTAATTGGTTACTCTACAAGGGATAAATGGAAATTTACATTTAATGATGATGATATAACTATTGAAGAGAGTGGTGTAACAGGTGTATATAATTATAGTGGCAAAAAAATAACCAGGAATAACTAAAAATAGTTTTTCTTATAGTTAATTAATGAAAACTTAATAAATACTGTTTTGAAAGAAACCTGTGTAAATAATTATATCCAGCAAATTATTTTTGAAAAATTGCCCAATTGATTTGTGATGTATTTATTTTCGTCTAAAAGGAATTGGAGTCTAATATGATTTTTAAATATCTTAATATAATGGCTCAAACTTTTATTTTTATTATGATATTTTCAATGCAAGCTTGTGCATCGCCTCTAATATGGGAGGTTGGCAAACCGAAACACCATACAAATGAAGGGTTTCGTAATTACCCTATAATGCCAGAACCACCAGCATTAGGTATTGATTTTTACATGCGCCGAATTAAATCCTCCTTTAATATGCCAGTTGTTCCTGAAAGACACTACTTATCTGAAGAAGATGCTATTGCTCAACTCAATAAATTAAATAATGAAAATACTATAACCTGGATAGGACAAAGTACTTTGTTATTGAAAATTAATGATAAATTTATTCTTACAGATCCTTTTTTTTCTAAGCACGCAACTTCTTTACCGTTTGGACCAAAACGGTTCGTCAATCCAGGAATCAGCTCCAAAGCACTTCCCACAATTGATATTATTATCATATCGCATAACCACTATGATCACCTGGATGAGCAATTCATTGAAAGCCTTGCAAATAAAAAAAACATACATGTTTTCGTCCCTCTTAAACTAAAAAGCTTCTTTACAGATAGTGGTTATAGTTATGTTCATGAACTTGATTGGTACGAAACATATTCGATATATAACCTTCAATTAACAGCATTACCAATCGTTCACTATTCAGGCAGAGGAATGGGCGATAAGAATAAATCACTGTGGTGCTCCTGGGCTATTTCCACTCCAATTGGTAGATACTTCTTTATTGGCGATTCCGCATATTCTTCAAGTGTCTTTAAGGAAATAGCAAAAAAATTCGATTATTTTGATCTTGCAATGGTTACGATTGGTACTTATGGAAACAGAAAATATGGTGTTAATAACCACACTACTCCAGAAGAAGCTGTTGATATAGGAAAAGAAATTAAAGCAAAAAACCTTTTAGGGATACACTGGGGAACAATTGATCTGTCTGATGAGAATCCTTGGGAGCCACCAAAACGTTTTAAAGAATCTGCTCAAAAAGCGGGGTTTTTATCTGAAAATGTTTGGTTAATGAAGATTGGAGAAACCCGTATACTGCCAAGTAAATAGTTATACCATATGGGATGATAGGTCAATTTTCCAGTTACCTCTCGATGGATTATTATTCGTGGGGATTCGTCAGGGACAGCCCCTTTAAATATTATTCTCTGATAATTATTTTCTATAATTTCAAATCATTAACACGGTCGTCCATAGGCTGAAATAAGGTGCCTTTATTCTGCACACCTTTTAACAGGTATTGCTCGGCAGTACTGAGGTTATAGCCATTACAGAGAAACATCTTGCGGCCCTTGTTCATCAAAAACTTAGCCGCCATGAGTTTAGTCACAATGCCGCCGGTGGCAAATTCGTTGCTGGGAGTATGAGTTTCATCAAGGGCTTTTTCAGGAATCTCTGTAATATTACTAATAATTTGCGCATCATTATCATCAGATGGGTTTTTGTCGTAGTAGCCATCGATATCACTGAGAATCACCAGCATTTCGGAATTTGTGTAGTGAGTAACATGAGCCGCAAGTTGATCATTATCTCCGAACACCTGATCAGAAATGGTGGTGATATCATTTTCGTTTACCACCGGAAGAATATCGTTATCAATGAGTGCATCAATGATCTGTTTGACTATGTCAATATGAGTTACGGAGTCAAAATCTTCTTCAGTTAACAGAATCTGGCTGGTATCGATATCGTAAATATCAAACATCGCTTTATAATTGCTCATCAAAATTGGCTGGCCTACAGAGGCTAATACCTTTTTACTAATATTTTTTTTACGATCAAGCTTTAGGGCAGTATAGCCTGCAGCAACTGCACCAGAAGTAACCAGGATAACTTCATATTGTTGTCTGAGTTTTACAATAAATGTGACCAAATTAAGCATCCGAGATTTAGCGACTTCGCTATTTTCAGTTAATACACCACTGCCAACTTTTAATGTAATACGTTGCACTTGTTTGCTCCGGAATATACTTTAAACCACTAAAGGTTAGAGTACAGATTATTTATCAATGGTAAATTTAAAAATATTGTAATTATTAATAGTCATGATCAAAATAGTAAAGTTATATATCTTAAATACAGTATTCTTTACCAGTATCATTCTGTATTAGCTATTTATGATCTGAACATTCAACAGTATGCGTATTATAGCGGAAATTAAGCGTGCTGTCCCAAACGAAGAATCAAGAGACAGAAGCCAGTTATTGAATATTAAGTGTTCTACACGCTGTGTTGCAGCAACGCCTTCTCCCAGTGTCAGCGCACTTATGATGCTTTTTTTTCCTTGCTGGCTTAATTGTTTACTGACTGTTATCGCCAGATTTGGCGATATTCTTACTGGTAAATATTGTTTTTAATTTATTTTTTTGTTCTTCCCCTTAAGTTCAATCAACGCCTGAGGTTCGTTAAAATACGCTATACTTTATTAATGTTAGTTTAATATTATTAGGTGAAGTATGACTGAGCATTATGATGCACTTGAAGAGCTAAACTCGCACGCCCAGTTGCGTGAAAAACTTATTGCCACTCACAAATCTGTCAGTGAAATATTTCCCTTTATTGTTCGTATTGCCATTGCCATTTATGATCCTGAAACAAGTATTCTTAAAACTTATTTACATAGTAGTGGTGAGGATAACCCGCTTGATAATTTTCAGACCTGTCTGGATGATGCCCCTTCGCTGAAAGCGATTTTAAAAAAAGGTTTGCCACGGGTTGTTAATAACATGCTTACCTTTGAGGATGGGCAACATGAACATACAAAAAGAATAGGCCGTCAGGGCTATGCGGCCAGTTATACATTGCCGATGTTCAATAATGGTGTTTTTTTTGGTTTTCTCTTTTTTAACTCTGATAAAAAAGATGTATTTGATGAAAATGTCTTACGCCAGATAGATGTTTATAGCCACATGATTTCCTTAATGGTTATTAATGAACTATCTTCCATTCATACTTTAACTGCAGTCGTTAAGGCAACAGGCAGCATTACCCATGTTCGTGATCCGGAAACAGGTAGCCATCTTGATCGCATGTCTCGTTATAGTCGTTTAATTGCGACCTCACTGGCAGGTAAATACCATTTAGACGATGATTATATTGAGCATATATTTATGTTTTCTCCATTACATGATATTGGAAAAATAGGTATCCCTGACAACATTTTGCTTAAGCCTGACAAACTGAATGATAATGAATATGCCATTATGAAAACTCATGCGCACAAAGGCCGTGAGATGATTGATGAACTTCTGGAAAACTTTGGCCTAGAAAATATCGAACATATGGATATGTTACGTAATATTGCTGAATTTCATCATGAAGCCGTTAATGGTAATGGCTATCCTTCAGGAATAAAAGGTGATCAAATACCTATTGAGGCTCGCATTGTTGCCGTTGCAGATGTGTTTGATGCGTTAACCAGTATACGTCCGTATAAAGAGGCATGGGACAACAAAAAAGCGATACAATCACTTTTAAATCTGGCTGGAGAAACACTTGACCGGGATTGTGTAAATGCCTTAATCAATAATTTCGATCAAGTTGAGAAAATCCAAAAACAATTTAATCAAAATACGTATGGGTAATTATTTTATATAAAAAAAATATTAGGTGATAAGCATTAGTTTATTGTAATTGTTATTATAGTAGAATTATATTTTCCTTTTTATATTAGTTTAATTAATGATGGATAAGAGTGATGCCGAGTAATACACATTATGGAAAGGCAGATGATACTATTGATGAGTTTGGCAGAAATAAACTGCATTATGCAGCAAATAATGCTGCTTATCATTTAATAAGAAAAATGTTGAATGAAGGTATTGATATTGATAGTCAGGATAATAACGGTTGGACAGCATTGCATTTTGCTGCGAATAGCAGTCATTTCAAAATAATTGATTTATTGCTTGAATATAAAGCAGATCCTAACTTATATGATAAGCAAGGTAATGGCCCGCTATGGATAGCCGCTATGAATGCCAATGGAAAATACCATGGCGTGTTGTCATTGTTGAAATCACACGCTAATCCGAACCATAAAAACAATTATGGTCGCAGCCCGCTATACATAGCGAACATAATAGATCATGGGCTCGAAGAAATATTTGTTCCCTATGAAAGTTAAAATGGGACAGAGGGATTGCCTTTTAACTATTTTATAATTAGACAAGGAATAATAGGGACGATACGTCAGGCTCTACCCCAATTACAGTGAAAAACTGAAAAGAGATACCATAATGAACGTTTTTATAGAGATAATATTTATTGTCGTTATCCTTGTACTTTTAAAGATGTTCTTACGAAACGTAATATTTAAAAAAAGCCGAAATGATCGCATTATTAAAAATTCTACTATTACACAACAACAATGGGATGAAGCATACCTCTCATTACCGTTGCTAAACGGATTGAGTGCAGAAGAAAATAAAAATCTTAAAGAATTATGTGTTTTATTTATACATAACAAAACGTTTGAAGGCGCGTTAGGATTTGAAATAACATCAAAAGTATTGTTAATCATATCATTGCAAGCATGTTTACTTATATTAAAATTAGGGTTGAATTGTTATAGAAATTTTTCGACTATTATTGTCTATCCAGCTGGTTTTAAAACAAATAGAAAGGTGATGGATGAAAATGGTATTGTCGACCATGACCGAACGCATCTGCTCGGTGAATCATGGTTGCATGGCCCGGTTATTCTATCCTGGGAGGACTCTGAAGAAGCCGGTAAAATTGATGGAAGTAATCTTGTTATTCATGAGTTTGCACATAAACTCGATATGCAAAATGGCGTTGCTAATGGGTTTCCTCCCTTACATAAGAATATGAATTTAAATGACTGGGTGAATACATTCTCTAAAGCTTTTGAATATTTTGAGCGAAAATGTACTGGAAATAGTTTATATGGTATAGATTGTTATGCTGCTACATCACCGGCTGAATTTTTTTCTGTTTTTAGTGAAGTATTTTTTGAACGGCCTGATAGGATTAAAAAACATTTTCCTGAAGTTCATGTGCTTTTAGAATTGTATTATCTCCAGACACCAATAAATCGATTAAGTTAGATACATGAAATAGATGAGTTTTTATTTTTATAAATTTCTTTTTGTAATCTGATTTGATCTTTGTGTTCCATTTTTTTGTATTTAAGGTAATCTTTTTTAGCCATCTCATACAATTGTTTGTGATGTTTTTCAGTCAAGTCAAACCAGTTACTTATTCTTCTGTTAAATTGTGTCTTTATTGAACCTTTTTGCGTGTCTAAAAATGATTGAATCGCAAAGTAGTGACGCATGGAGTTGCGTTCAATTACACCTCGAATACCTTTAACGTATAGTGGGTTACCTGCTTTATCTTTACCGTTAATAGTAAAACCTACTTTGTCTCGTCCAAGGGTAGAAAAATAGGTCGACATAGCCAGGCTTGTCCAGAAACCATATTTGTATTCATAAGAAAGATGAAGAAATGTGGAGTTATCAGTAAGCGGGTTGGCTTCAACATTAATAATATAGTCTGTCGTATCTAACGGCCCTTCTTTTGAGATTAAAGAAGCATTAAAATAATCATCATTTAAGACTGAGACTTTATATTGATATTCAAGATGATATACATCATCTGCTTTTTCATAGAATTTTCGTCCCGAGTAAAAGATTAACTTGCATTGCTCGTCAACATATTGGTATGTACATGCTTTTATATTGAGATGTTGCGGCATTATTTCACACCAGTTACTTAGAGAGCCTAGATTTTTACTCACTGTTTTATATGGGTGGTAGATAATGCCATATACATCACCACGCATGGCATGATTAGTCGTCTCAGATTCCAGAAAAACAGGTGTGTCATAATTATTTTCTAATAGTTCATCTTCAATCTCTTCATATGTTTCTCTTAAATCATCAGCGCCACTCGCAATGACATGGGGGCTCGAGAAACCCAAACAGATTAACAGGAATAATTTTCCAGAATTAAGGTGAAAAAATTGATGTGATAAAGCCATAACTATTTATAAGGGTGAATATGTTTTTTTTCAAGGAAGATTAAAAAACCTGGTCTTTTTATTGATAGATGTCAGCCACTAAGTGCTTCTAATCATGTCGAAAACTGTGTTCTGAGTTAACTTACTTTTATCGATAAAAAATATGTTTTCCTATTCTTGCGAGAGGCTTCTTTTTTCTTGCCCAACTGGGTTTGATATATTTCGCATGATAAAAAACGGCACCTTTTAATTTCCGTTTATCTTTTTCTTTGTAGGCAATTTCTGCAATTTTCCACGCACGATACCAGGCTTTGGATTTTAACCTGGGCGGTTCGTCAAACTCAGTCCATGAAAACTGGCCGACATATCTTTTCCTGATTTTATCCCAGCGTTTTTCATAAACAACATCACAAATTGTATTGGGGTATCGCTTTGAAGCAACTCGATTTAAGGTCACGCTGGCGACGGCATGTTGACCTGCTTCGCTTTCACTTCGTGCTTCATGAAAAATATTTAATGCGAGGCACTTCATATCATGTTGAATATTTTTATATTTCACAAGTTCGTAAGTAAAAACAGGAATAGCGATAACAACAATCGACAATGCACTGATTAGTAGATAACCGGTTTTATCTTTTAGTTGCCAGTGAAAATAGAAGTTGTGCCAGATATATAAAAAGAAACTTTCTGTCTGAGCGGCGAATTTTGTGATGAACTTGCGTGGCATGACTTAAATATATCTTATTTTAAATTTTATAAGCTTGTTACTGTTCTCGAAATGACCTTTTTACTGAATTGGGAACTAAACTTTTTTCTTTAGCAGACGCTAAGTCAATATAGACATGTATATGACAATTTTTTGTAAGTGGATACTAACTATAATGCATAAAAAGAAAGTAATTGGCGCAATCTCAGCATGTTGCGCATTGATATTGTCACCCGTATGGGCAGGATCTCAGTTTTATGGCGCGAGCATTAACGAAGCTAAATGGCAATCGAGTGGAAATCGATTGGAGTGTCGTTTGAGTCAGGATATTCCCGGATATGGCAAGGCGATGTTCAGATTACATTCATTAGAATCGATGGAATTTCGGGTTTCATCTAATTATCTGCCCAGAAATGATAATCAGGCTCTGGTTTTTGTTCGTCCACCAAGCTGGAAACAGTATGCCAATCAAACAATACTCGGGCGGGTTCCACTGACAACCAAAAAGGATGTCATTGTTGTGCCAGAAGACTGGGCTTATCGTATGGCCTTAGAGTTACGTGAAGGTATGGAAGCGGTTTGGTCGCACTCAGATTGGGCGGATGCGAGGGATATTGTTACCGCTAAAGTTTTACCGATACGATTTGAGTCGGCCTGGCGTGATTTTGAACGATGTGGCGAAAATTTAATTGACTATGGTTATGACGATGTTCGTTTTTCGGCCTTTTATTTCGCCAAAAAGAGCATGAAATTGAATCGTGAAGAAAAATCGTATTTGAATAAGTTAGCTGAATATGTGTTGTTAGACAGAGATTTTAAATACATAAAAATTAATTCGCACACCGATAGTCGTGGTGTGCGAGGTAAAAATCTGACGATTTCAAAAAAACGTGCCAATATGGTGAAAAATTATCTCGTAACAAAAGGGGTTAATCCAAAACATTTCGTTATTGTTGCTCGTGGAGAGAAAAAGCCAAAATATAATAACCGGACTAAATCTGGCCGAGCCAAAAACCGGCGTGTTGAAGTACGATTAGTAAAATAACGACAGTTCCGCTGGAACCTCTGTAAGTTTAAAGTCCTCTCAAAGTTCTACGGAACTGCTAAATTCCTGATATCTCAGGTATAATTGCGTCCCTAAATTTTATCTATTAATTTTGAACAGGTTTGGTATAAGCCAAATCTGTGGAGTTTGATAATGAGTGACATTAAAAAAGTAGTATTAGCCTATTCTGGTGGCCTTGATACATCTATTATTTTGAAATGGTTGGAAGATACTTATGGCTGTGAGGTGGTGACATTTACTGCCGATATTGGTCAGGGTGAAGAGGTTGAGCCGGCTCGCGCGAAAGCGAAAGCAATGGGTGTGAAGGAAATTTATATTGAAGATTTACGAGAAGATTTTGCTCGTGATTATGTTTTTCCAATGTTTCGTGCTAATACTATTTATGAAGGTGAATACCTGCTGGGTACATCGATTGCACGTCCATTAATTGCCAAACGGCTGGTTGAGATTGCTCAGGAAGTGGGGGCTGATGCGATTTCGCATGGTGCAACAGGTAAAGGTAACGATCAGGTACGTTTTGAGCTTGGAGCTTATGCGTTAATGCCTGATGTTCAGGTGATTGCTCCCTGGCGTGAATGGGACTTGAGTTCACGTGAATCTTTGATGGCTTACGCAAAAGAACATGGTATTGAAGTGGACTATGCCAAGCAGGGTAAAAAATCACCTTACTCAATGGATGCAAATTTACTGCATATTTCATACGAAGGCGATATTTTAGAAAATCCATGGAATGAGCCTGAAGATGATATGTGGCGTTGGTCTGTCTCCCCTGAAGCAGCACCGGACAAAGCAACTTACCTGGAATTAGATTATGTGAAAGGAGATATCGTTGCTATTAATGGTGAAAAGATGTCGCCTGCAACTGTAATGGAATATCTTAATAAAATTGGTGGCGAGAACGGTGTAGGTCGAGATGACATTGTAGAAAATCGTTTTGTGGGTATGAAATCGCGCGGTTGTTATGAAACGCCAGCGGGTACCATTATGTTAAAAGCACATCGTGGAATAGAATCATTAACTTTAGATCGTGAAGCGATGCATTTAAAAGATGAAATGATGCCACGTTATGCCAATATGATTTATAACGGTTTTTGGTGGTCACCAGAACGTGAAGCATTGCAAGCATTAATAGATAACACACAACAAAATGTTAACGGCACAGTACGAATTAAATTATACAAAGGTAACGTGAGTGTTGCCGGTCGGAAATCTGAAAAAGATTCATTGTTTGATGAAAATATTGCAAGCTTTGAAGATGATGGTGGTGCGTATAATCAGAAAGATGCTGAAGGTTTTATTAAACTCACTGCATTACGTTTACGAATTGCAGCTAAAAAATATAATAAATAGAGATTAGTCACTATTTCATTAAAAAGCTCACTTTAGTGCAATGGCGATCAGTTAAGTTTTGATTAACAAGATCGACAGGATCAGAATCCTTTATCAGACACTGTTTGATAAAGGATTTTTTTATGCAATTTTCAGATGCGCTTTTTCAAGTTTCATTAAATAGCTGTACCGAATTTCAAAATATTCTTCATCTTTTATCCCTGTTGCCTTATGTAACACCTGGAAATATTTTAAAGTATGTAATAGATATTAAATGGTAGCCGCGCAATTTGGTTACCGATTAGACGAGAGCGATCATTCCCAAGGGTGCTGAAATGCACTAAGAACAGATATCCAGTAAGAAATAAAAATACCGCCCACCTTAATTGAACTGCATTACACTTTTCAGGCTTATTTGGCTGATCAAAAGTTATTCCGGACAATTTTTATGCCTAATTGCGGATATTTTCTTAAGAATGGTAACATATTGCCGATAACCCCATGATAATCCTATAAAAATAATATTAAGGCAGCCCTCACATTGAATATTACTGAACAGTCTTATGTACATGGAGAACAAATGACTCTAATTGATAAAGAGTCGACGACTTCTCTTCTCGGTGGCTTGATTACCGCAATTTTTTATACCGTTGTTTTTTATGGCAAAGTCTCCTCCGTTATTTTATTCTCATGGTTTGCTGCTATCAGTGCGATTTATGTTATTCGGTGGATCATTATCAATTACCTTTACCATCTTGATATAGCGGTAGAAGGGAATAGTTTCACTTGGGAAAAGGTATATTTAGTTGGAACTCTAGTTGCCGGATCAATGTGGGGAATTGGTAGTTATTTTCTTTTTCCGGGCAATCCACTACTGGATGCCGTAATCGTTTTAACAATAGGTGGTTTAGTCGCAGCTGCATCTGTCACATACGCACCGAGTAAATATATTGGTTTAGCATTTAGTCTCCCTGCCCTTTTTCCTTTAAGTGTTTACTTTTTTGTCCATGATGGAAATGAGTATTTTTATATGGGGGTGCTGGTCTTAATTTATCTACTTGTTGTATTTACCTCTAACAGGGTTATGAACAAAGCAAATATGAAAAGCATCATGCTGGGTTTTAAAAATGATGCTTTAATCGATGACTTGAGAAACAAGATGCAGAAAATTGAAAATATGAGTGGTGAAATCTCATATCAGGCATCTCATGACATGTTAACAGGCCTTATTAATCGTCGTGAATTCGAAGCTCGATTGGAAAAGGCAATAACTGATGTTAGATACAACAAAAGAAATCATGTTCTTTGTTATATGGATTTGGATGAGTTCAAAGTTGTAAACGACACCTCTGGGCATGTTGCTGGTGATGCCTTATTACAAAATTTAGCAAAACATTTAGAAGATAAAATTAGAAATACTGATACTATTGCGCGATTAGGTGGTGATGAGTTCGGACTATTATTGCCACTTTGTAATATTGATAAGGCGCGTGAAATTGCAAATAATTTACGTAAGACAATAAAAGAATTTCAGTTCGTCTGGGATAAGAAAGCATTTGATGTTGGTGTGAGTATCGGTTTAGTTGAAATAAATGAAAACATGCGAACATTAAATGATATTTTAAAAGCAGCAGATTCAGCATGTTATGTAGCAAAAGATCTAGGTAAAAATAGAATACATATTTATCAAGATGATGATATTAAGCTAACGCAACGCCTGGGTGATATGCATAGTGCTCAGGCAGTTCAAGAAGCCTTAGCTAATGATCGTTTTGTTCTTTTTGCACAAGAAATACGTGCAAATTATGAAAGTAAAATTAAATGGCATGGTGAATTTTTGATTCGTATGCTCGGTGAAAATGATGAAATTATTTCGCCAGATAAATTTATTCCTGCTGCGGAACACTATAATTTAATGATTGAAATTGATAAATGGGTTGTAAATAATGCCTTTTCTTTTATTAAAAAGCTCGAAGATAAACATGATGGTGCTGTTTTATGCGCAATAAATTTATCTGGGCAATCTATTTGTGAACATGATTTCCTTAATTATATTGTAACTCAATTAACTAACTCAGATATATCACCAAGCTCAGTTTGTTTTGAAATAACTGAAACAGCGGTAGTATCCAATTTCTTTTATGCGGAAAAATTACTGAATATATTAAAAGGTATGGGGTGTAGCTTTTCTCTAGATGATTTTGGTAGCGGATTAAGTTCATTTGGTTATTTAAAAAGATTGAATGTTGATTATTTGAAAATTGATGGAAGTTTTGTGAAATCAATGTTGGATGATGAAAAAGATTATGCGTTGGTTAAATCAATTAATCAGATAGCTAAAGAAATGGGTATGAAAACGATCGCGGAATTTGTTGAAAATGAAGCATTGCATAATAAACTGATAGATATGGGTATTGATTATTCACAAGGATATGGCATTGCAAAACCTGTTTTGTTGAGTTCGCTTATTTAAAATATTAAAATTTTTCTGACTAATAAAAAAAAGCCTGCTATTGCAGGCTTTTTTTTATTAATGTGAAAACTTTTTACTTAGCAAATTTTTGACTAATCCAGTAATCAACACTGGCATATTTACCGCTACCAACAAAGAATAATGTTAGCAACATAATAAAGTAAGTTGCAGCAAATTCAATACCATTGTTGAGAATCACAAAATTGCCCTGTTCAGTTAACCATTCATAATTACCATTAGTTTGTAAGATTTCTTTTGCAGCGCTTAATCTTTCAATTGCTGCGTTTGCATCGGCACAATTAAACAAACAAAATTTTGCGTCAGCAACAGATTGCCAGCCATTTGCCCAATGTACTGAAACTATAGCAATAACCATGGTGAACATTAGTGGTATAGATATCCAACGAACACCAAAACCAATAAGTAACATAATGGCGCCGGCTAGTTCGGTTGAGGTAGCAAGAAAGGCCATTAACTCAGGGAAAGGTAAACCTAAACCCCAATCAGAGTTGCCAAACCAGGCTGCGGTATCTTCAAAACTGTTAAATTTACTTGTACCTGCCATCCAGAAAATGGGGGCTAGATAAAGTCGTAATAAGAGGGGGGCGAGAAAATCGGCTTGACGAGTACGGTTAAGTAACCCTTGCAGTTGTCGTAATTTATCCATGCATTAACTCCGTATAATTATTATTTATAATGATAAAAAGTATGACAGTAAATTTAAGTTAGGTTCATTTATTTATAATTAAACTGAGCAGCATATAGATTCCGACTCACGTTTTACTTGGCGAGAATGACGGTATCTTTAGAATGCTCATCATTCCCACATGCTCTCAGTGGGAATCTAGCCAATTTATAAAATGGATTCAGGTTAAAAGCACACCGAGAATAACGCCTCTATTTTTTAAATCTTGGATAATTTGATAACCACCTTCAATGGCAACTTCCGGATTGGGGTGGTTGAGTTGTTCAACAATAATATCAAGCATTTGTTTTGTGGTTAATCCATTATCTTCGTTTAGAAGTTGAATAAGTAATGCTGTTATTGGGTTCAGCTCCATAAAATGAACATTATCTTCATTGTCCCGATAGACTAATAAATAAACGGGCTGATCAGATGGTTCTTCAGGAATAAAGTCAGCATTGATTTGTTGAACAGGATATTTATAGGTTAATGGCCAGGCCAGCGGTGACATAACAGGCTGGTTATTAAATAAATCACCTTCTTTATCAATATTTTCCCAGTTAATATCGCTATCAAGATCAGATGTTAATAAGGCAAGTTCTATCCACTCGTAATGCGCTAACTCTTTTATAAAAGGTGGATCATCCGGATTATCCCGTTCTGTTTCAAGATACTTTATAAATTCCCGTGGCATTTCAGAAAATAAAGGGGTGTGAGATAAATGATGACTAAAATAATCTCGCATTATTTTTTGCCATTCATCTTCTGCTGTGATCGATTTTAATACCGGATAAGTATTAGCGATAAAATCTTCAACGTTATTAAAAAATAGTTCGTTGTAAATTTTCATTCGACGTGCTTCAACGTCAGCGGGCTTTGGATTTATTTTTGGATCACGAATATGCGCTGCAAACTCATATTGAGCCTGAGTAAATAAAGGCAAATCAGCCATGCTGAATTTTACTGGCATTTTGTTTTGTCCACTTATTTTGAATTTCCAGAATAGTATCAACTTCAGTTAATAGCTCCGGAACAGGTGGAATATTAAAATCGCGCTCTAATAATGTTGGCATCACACCAAAGACATCATACGTTTTATGTAATAAGTCCCAGACAGTATCAACAACATCAGCACCATGTGTATCTACAATTAAGTCATCAGCTTCGTTGTAATGTCCTGCTATGTGCAGGTAGGTTACTCGCTCGGCGGGTAATTGTTGTAAAAATTCAATGGCATCGTATTTATGGTTGATGCTATTTACATAAATATTATTAACGTCTAGTAAAAAATCACAATCAGCTTCACTGATTACCGCGTTAATAAAATCGATTTCTTGCATTTCTTTTGCAGGAGCAGCGTAATAAGAAATATTTTCCATTGCAATGCGTTGCTCTAAAATATCCTGAGTTCGTCGAATGCGCTCAGCAACGTAATGAACTGCTTCTTCTGTAAAGGGGATAGGCATGAGGTCATAGAGGTGACCATCATCACTACAGTAACTTAAGTGATCACTGTAGGTTGGAATTTTGTGTTGTTTTATAAATTTTTTAACTTTGTATAAAAAGGCTTCATCAAGTGGAGCGGGGCTACCAATAGATAAAGATAAACCATGCAGGGCAACAGGATATTGTTCTGTTAGAGCACTGAACTGTCTGCTTAATGAACCACCTACACCGATCCAGTTTTCCGGTGCAACTTCCATGAAGTTAACCTGAGAAGGTGGCTGGTCTGCGAGCTCATCCATAATAGATCGTCGCAAACCTAAACCTGCCCCATGAACGGGATAATGATTTTTGTTCATGTTAAGAAATTATGCTGGCTTATTTTTTACCGCCACATTTTCCTTCATCCATTTTTTTCTTAGAACCACCACATTTTCCTTCATCCATGCCTTTTTTCATGGATTTTTTACCGCCACATTTACCTTCGCCGCACTTACCATCTTTTTTCATTTTTTTCTTACCGTCGCCACATTTACCTTCGCCGCACTTACCATCTTTTTTCATTTTTCCGCCATATTTTCCTTCATCCATATTTTTCTTAGAACCGCCACATTTACCTTCCATAGCAGCAAGTTGCATGTAACCGCCTGACATTTCGTTCATCGCAAATGGGTTTGCACCTTCAGCGCTTGCAATGTTAGTCATTGCTAAAGAAGTAACAAAGGCGGTACCAGCAGCGATTGAAAGAGTTTTGATTGTTTTAGATTTAGACATTAATTTTTCTCCGGTTTTGTATGTTTAAGTCGAACTATTTTTGTTGTAATAAATATCTGGCCAGGGAGATGAACATTCCGTACTTCTCCAGTCCGCAAAATATGACATATATCTATAGCAAAAGTTTCGTATTTGTACGAGACTTTTTTAATATAAATGTAATAATTATGAATTTATACTTTTTATAAGTGAGGGATATACGTTTTTGGCTATAAATAACCATAAAAAACAGAGAGATAGTTCAATTTAATAAATAAAACAGGACGTATTAGACATCTTAGATATAGCTTTTTAAACAGTTCAAATAATCACTTTCATCGGGTGCACGATTTTGTGATTGTGCTTCCCATAACATTTTCCCTAAACATTCCATCATTAGGTGCTCAGTTTCGTGAGGATCTTTATTCTTTTTCAGCATAGCTTGATGAAGTTGCTCGATGCCGGTTGGGCGTTTTGTCGAAAGTTGTTCCTGTATAGATATGTGCATTGCCATATGAAGAAAGGGGTTTGTCTGGCCCATTTCCGGTGTGTAATCTTTATCTAACTCGGCGGTTTCATTCTCAAATAGGGTGTGATATTCAGGATGGAGCTCAATAATTTTAGCAACAACCGCTTCCAGAGGTTCCATTAATTGCTTATTTTGATGTTTTTTCCATGAGGTATAAAACATCTGTCGTAACTCTGTGCGGTCTTGTCCAAACATGGGCGTAGGTTAATCAGTGAAAGAGTAAGTTACAAGTTATTCAATTATTTTATCTTTAAATTCACATAAATCTTCAATGACACAGGCACCACATCGGGGTTTACGTGCAATACAGGTGTAGCGACCATGCAATATTAGCCAGTGGTGTGCATCAACCATGAATTCTTCAGGAATAAATTTAAGCAGTTTTTTTTCAACTTCAAGCACGTTTTTGCCTGGAGCAATTTTTGTACGATTCGAAACACGAAAGATATGGGTATCGACCGCCATGGTGGGATGGCCAAATGCAGTATTAAGAACCACGTTAGCCGTCTTACGACCTACACCGGGTAAAGCTTCAAGTGCTTCACGATTATCAGGTACTTGTGAATGATGTTCTTTCACTAACATATTGCATGTCTTGATAATATTTTTCGCTTTTGTATTAAATAAGCCAATTGTCTTAATATATTTTTTTAAGCCACTTTCTTTTAGTGCCGCCATTTTTTCAGGAGTCGGGGCTTTTTCAAATAAATCAGCGGTTGCTTTATTGACACCTTTATCGGTTGATTGTGCAGAGAGAATGACGGCTATCAATAATTCAAACGGAGAAGAAAAATTAAGTTCGGTTGTCGGGTTAGGGATATGTTTTTTCAGCCGGGTGAAAATTTCAGTACGAATGGTTCTATTCATAAAATTAACTAACAGTTTGTGCTGTTGTAGCTGGATGTTCGGCAATGTGCTTTTCACGTGCTAATTGTCTTTTATCAAGAATATTTTTTCCTGCAATTAAAAAACCAAGCCCGATAAACGCACCTGGTGGAAGAATTGCAAGTAAATAACCACGATAGTTATCAAACAAGGTGATTGTGAATCCACGTGCGGCCTCACCAAACATAAGGTGAGCTTGTTGAAATAATGTACCAAATCCAATAGCTTCGCGCATTGCACCGAGAGTGACTAAGACTAAAGTAAATCCTAGTCCCATAAATAATCCATCAACGAATGAAGCTGGTATAGTATTTTTAGATGCGAACGCTTCTGCACGGCCAATGATGGCGCAGTTGGTGACGATTAATGGAATAAAGATACCAAGAATATTATAAAGCTCATGGAACCAGGCATTCATGGAAAGCTCAATGATGGTCACGGTAGAAGCAATGATTAAAACAAAAACAGGAATACGAATTTCGGGGCGGACCCAATGACGAATCAGGGACACCATCATGTTTGATGCGACTAAAGTTAAAGTTGTTGCTAGTCCAAGCCCTAAACCATTTATGACAGTATTAGAAACAGCAAGCAATGGGCACAAACCAAGTAACTGTACGAATGCAGTGTTGTTTGTCCATAGGCCGTTATAAATGAGCTGGCGGTAATTTGTATCATTCATATAAGCTATCCCGATGTTCTTTATAATAGAGTAACGTTTTATAAACTGCTTTTACAATTGCTCTGGGTGTTATGGTTGCGCCTGTAAACTGGTCAAACTGACCACCATCGCGTTTAACTGCCCAGCCTTTTTTATCCGGGTTAGTTAATGATAGCTGTTTAAATTTAGTTATCCAGTCAGAACGGCTTTCTTCAATGGCATCACCTAAACCAGGCGTTTCCATATGATAAACGACACGTACTCCGGCAAGTGTTCCATTGTAATTTATGGCAACAAGAAGTTCTATGTGTCCATTATATCCGTCAGGTGCAAGGCTATTAATGATGACAGCGACAGGTTTATTGTTTTTACGGGCACGATAAATATTAACGGGGGTTTTGCGACCTAATAAATTTTTATCTTGCTTCTGAATAACGTCATTAAAAATATCATTGTCATGCGAGTCTGGTGAAATAAGAACATGAAAGGCTTTTAATAATGCAAGCCGATTATTTTCATTAATTTGATCAATAGTATGATCGTAAGTGTAAGAAACAATAAACGTGCCTATAACTGCAAATAATGCAAGTACGATGGCACTGATAATCATGTTTCTAATAATATTCATTGTTTTTATAGCTCTTTAATGTTTTTTTGCTACACCGAATACGGCCGGCTTATAATAATAATCAATGATGGGGACTGCCATGTTCATTAATAATACTGAAAATGCAACTGCGTCCGGATAACCACCCCAGGTGCGAATGATATAAATTAAAATTCCTATACCAGCACCATAAATAAGTCGACCTTTGTTTGAAACAGCAGCGGTAACAGGATCGGTGGCGATAAAAAATGCACCTAACATGGCTGCACCGCCAAACAGATGAAAACTGACAGGTGCATAACTACCGGCATCTGAAAAATTAAATATCATTGCCATAAACGCGAGGCCACCTAATACTGCAACGGGAATATGCCAGTTGATTACTTTTATAGAAATAAGGATGAGGCCACCAATTAGAAAGAGTATGTTAATCCATTCCCAACCATAGCCTGCAATGTTGCCAAAAATAGTAGAGTTAGTTGAGCGAATTTCATCTAAGGTGAAACCTAAGCTAAGCTGGGTTTTTATGCTATCAAGCGGTGTTGCCATGGTCAGCGCGTCATAACTCATGCCGGTGGGTAATGTTTCAAATAAACTAAAATTTAATGTATCGAAAAAACTTAAACCATGTGTTTCAGCAGGGATCCATGCCGTCATTTCTTTTGGGAATGAAATTAATAACATGGCATAACCTACCATTGCCGGATTAAACGGGTTATAGCCCATACCGCCATATAAATGTTTTGCTATTATAATTGCAAATGCAGCGCCTAACGCGGCTAACCACCAGGGAGTGAGTGTTGGTAATGCAAGCGCAAGTAAAATTGCGGTGAGTACCGCTGTACCATCATAAATAAAAGGTTTGATGGGACGGTTACGAATTTTTAAAATAGTGATTTCACAGACAAGCGCAGTCACCACAGCGATAATGATATTGATAATCACGCCAAAGCCAAAAAAATGTACATAAACAAGTGTGCCGGGAATGAGAGCATAAATAACGGCTAGCATCATGCGTGAAACATTTTCATTTTTTTGAATGTAAGGTGAGCTATGCATTATTAACTTTCTTCCTTTACTTTTTTTCGTCTGGAATCTACTTCTGCGATAGTTTTTTGTTGTTGTTCAGTTAAATCGCTTGTGTTTTTAGGCGCGATGGACTGAGCGTCGCGCTTAGCTTTAACTCTTTCCATTGCCTCTTTAATGGCAGATTTTTTAGCATCATCTTCATTATTATCTTCGCCATTCACTTTTTTAAGCAATTCACGTTTTTGTTTTTTACGTTCTTCGTTTTCTGCTTTTTTACGTTCCATTCTAAATAAACGGAACTCATGACGCTGACGTGCGATATCTGATTTTTTCCTTTCCTGTTCCTGTGCATAGATTTCTGTTTTTGCAAATCGATAATACTGCACTAAAGGAATGTGGCTTGGGCAAACATAGGAACAACAACCACATTCAATACAATCAAAAAGATGATAGTCCTGAGTTTTATCGAAATTTTTAGCACGCGAATACCAGTAAAGCTGTTGCGGTAAAAGTTGTGCCGGACAAACATCTGCACACTGGCCGCAACGTATACAGGGCATAACGTACTCAGGTTCCGTTTTTTTACTCTGCACCAAAATACAGTTACTGGTTTTTATAACAGGAATATGATCATCACTGATTTCAAAACCCATCATTGGGCCGCCCATGATAAATTGTTCGGCTTTGTTATTCCTGCCACAATAATCAACCAGCTCTGAAAAAGGGGTACCAAATAAAACATTAAGATTAATTGGTCTGTCTACGCCTTCACCCGTTATCGTAATGTAACGACTGATTAAAGGTTTACCTTCGAGTACCGCACTGGCAACCGCAGCTGCTGTTGCGACATTGTGGCAAACCACTCCAATGTTTACCGGCAATCCATTACTGGGCACTTCTTTACCTGTTAATGTTTTGATCAGTTGTTTTTCACCGCCGGCAGGATAAAGAGTCGGTACTTGTACTACACTAATGTAATCCGCTTCATGTTCCTGTAGTGCATTAACCAGCATGGTATGCGCAGTACGTTTGTTATCTTCGATGGCAATAATACAATGTTTGGCCTGAAGGGCATGACGCATAATGTTCAGGCCATCAATAATTTTTCGACTTTGTTCCTGCATCAGCATGGCATCGCAAGTAATGTAGGGTTCACACTCAGCGCCATTTAATATCAATGTGTCGACAACATTGTTTGAACCGGGATTCAGTTTTATAAAAGAAGGAAAACCTGCTCCGCCTAATCCCACTATGCCGGCATCACGAATAATGTTGCGCACCGTGTTTGTTTCAAGCTGACGGTAATTGGTATTCGTAATACATTTGCCCCATTCTTCTTTGCCGTCTGTTTCAATGACAATGCAGGTTGTTGATATTGCAGACGGGTGTGGAATGAGATGTTTTTCAATTGCCGTTACTTTTCCGGAGGAAGGAGCATGTATTGCTGAACAGACATAGTCTTCTGCTGCAGCGATTAACTGTCCTTTTAATACGCTGTCACCCACTTTAACAACCGGTACTGCCGCTTTACCAATATGTTGCTTTAGAGGCAGGACTAATGTTTTTGCAAGTGGTGCATCCTGAGTGGCATGCTCCATTGACATGGTTTTAAAACCTGCGAGTTTAAGGCCACCAAAAATTTTCCATAAACGCGATGACATTAACTTGTTTCCTTTTGTGCGTTTATGCTGTTTTCCGGTAAAGGCCATTTCCATGTATTGATTGTTTCAGAAACAGGTTTAACGTAAATACAATCTACCGGACATACGGGAATGCATAAATCACAACCGGTACATTCATTTTCGATGATGGTATGCATCAACTTTGCTGCACCGACAATGGCATCAACCGGACATGCCTGAATACATAAAGTACAACCGATACATACTTCTTCATCAATATAAACAACGGTTTTCTCAGAATGTTCTCCATGTTCTTCATTGAGTGGTTTTGGATCAACACCGAGCAAATCTGCAAGTTCATTAATAACTGCTTCACCACCGGGGGGGCATTGGTTTATATCAGCCTCGCCTTTGGCAATGGCTTCTGCATAAGGACGACAACCGGGGTAAGTACATTGACCACATTGTGTTTGCGGCAAGATGGCATCTATTTTATCGACAATAGGATCGCCTTCAACTTTAAAGCGTATCGCAGCAAAACCCAGTACAAGGCCAAAGATGATCGCAAGCGATGCTATAGCAATAATCGTTGATAGCATGATGTTAGACCTTAACCAGTCCTGCAAACCCCATGAAAGCCATGGACATTAAACCTGCGGTAATCAGTGCAATAGAAGCACCACGAAAAGGCTCGGGTACATCGGCAACATCAATACGTTCACGCATCGCTGCAAATAAAATGAGGACCAGGGAAAAACCAACAGAAGCACCAAAACCATATAAAGCAGATTCAATAAAACCATGTTCAGTTTGGACATTTAATAAAGCAACACCAAGGACTGCGCAATTAGTAGTAATTAACGGTAAGAAAATCCCCAGTACTTGATAAAGCAGGGGGCTGGTTTTATGCACAACCATTTCAGTGAACTGGACAACAACTGCGATAACGAGAATGAAGGTGATGGTACGTAGATATTCTATACCAAGCGGTGCAAGTAAATATTCGTTCACAAGATAACTGCAGATCGAGGAAAGGGTTAAAACAAAGGCAGTCGCCAGCCCCATGCCAATAGCTGTTTCAAGTTTGCGGGAAACACCCATGAAAGGACAAAGGCCAAGAAACTTCACTAACACGAAGTTATTAACCAGAATGGTACTAATAAGAATGAGTGCGTATTCAGCCATAATATAAGTTCAATGAGGACTCTTTATAATATGGACAAGTATAACTCAATATTTTGATCTATATCAGTAAAATCAAAGAGATACCTTGTTGATGAAAGGGGATTTTGTAGTTTGGCCTCATAGTGCCCTTTATCAAAACATAATAGAGTCTGTCAGACCACCACGGTATTTGTGAAGCAACTGAGCTTATCGTTATCTAACGAGTTATACGGATTTGTTATATTGCAGCGTCGGCCTGAAGGCCGACCTACAGGGGATTTTTACTTAACTCGCATTCCGGGTAGGGCGCCATCATGCGGCTCTAAAATCCAAAGATCTTTTCCACCGGGGCCTGCTGCGAGAACCATGCCTTCGGATAGCCCGAAACGCATTTTGCGTGGCGCGAGGTTAGCCACCATAACGGTGTGTTTGCCTTCTAAATCTTCGGGCTGATAGGCAGATTTAATGCCGGCAAAGACATTACGGGTTTCACCACCAATATCTAACGTGAGTTGTAATAACTTATTTGCACCTTCGACATGTTCGGCTTTAATGATTTTTGCAATGCGTAAATCAATTTTGGCAAAATCATTAAACTCAATTTCATCCGCGATAGGGTCTATTTTTGTGTCCACGTTTTCAGTACTCGCTTTACGTTCTTTTTTGTTATGTTCCTGTTTTAAATCGTCTTTAGAAGCTTCAACCAGAGCATCCACTTTTTCCTGTTCAACACGGGTCATTAATGGTTTGAATTTATTAATTTTATGCGCTGTGAGCGGCTCAGAAACATCTGCCCAGTTAAGTGGTTCAATATTAAGGAATGATTCTGATGCTTCAGCCATCACAGGTAATACGGGTTTTAGGTAAGTCATTAAGACTCTGAACAGGTTAATACCAACGCTGTAAATATCTTGTACCTGTTGTTCTTTACCTTCTTCTTTGGCAAGTGCCCAAGGTTTTTGCTCATCAATGTATTGATTGGCTTTATCAGCAAGCGCCATAATTTCCCGAACGGCATGACTGAACTCACGCTGTTCAAAAAGATCAGCAATTTTATCACCGGCTTGTACGAATGATTGGTATAGCTCTGGTTCTGAGCAGCTCGAACTTAATTGACCATCACATTTTTTCTTGAGATAACCGGCACAACGGCTGGCTATGTTCACGACTTTACCGACTAAGTCAGAGTTAACACGTAGAAGGAAATCATCCAAATTAAGATCGAGATCATCCACGCCATTGCTTAATTTTGCTGCAAAATAATAACGTAAATATTCAGGATTTAAGTTATCTAAATAGGTACGCGCTTTGATAAAGGTACCACGTGATTTAGACATTTTTTGCCCATTGACCGTAAGGAAACCATGACAAAATACGGCAGTTGGCGTGCGAAAATTACTACCGCTTAATACTGCTGGCCAGAAGAGAGTATGGAAGTAGGCAATATCTTTACCGATGAAATGATAAAGCTCATGTTCACTATCCGCTTTCCAATAGTCATCAAAATTAAGATCATCACGTTTATCGCAAAGATTTTTGAAACTTGCCATGTAACCCATTGGGGCATCTAACCAAACATAAAAGAATTTACCTGGCGCATCAGGAATTTCAAAACCAAAATAGGGCGCATCGCGTGAGATATCCCATGACTGTAATCCAGATTCAAACCATTCACTCACTTTGTTACTGATGGCATCTTGAGTGTGACCACCCTTAATCCATTCACGCAACATGGGTTCAAAATCAGCCAGCTTGAAAAAATAATGTTCGGATTCTTTATCAATCGGCGTTGCGCCAGAAACCGCAGAAACAGGATTTTTCAAATCTGTTGGTGCATAGGTTGCCCCACACACTTCACAGTTATCACCATATTGATCTTCTGCACCACATTTTGGGCAGGTGCCTTTGATGAAGCGATCAGGTAAAAACATCTCTTTTTCTGGATCGTAAGCTTGCTTGATGGTTCTTTTTTCAATATGGCCCGCATCACGCAACCGTTTATATATCGTTTCTGCAATTTCACGGTTTTCATCAGAATGTGTAGAATGGAAATTATCAAAATTGACGTTAAAATCCGCGAAATCAGAGCGATGTTCTTTATCTGTCGCCGAAATTAACGCTTCAGGCGTAATTCCTTCATTTTGTGCACGCAACATAATCGGGGTGCCATGCGCATCATCGGCGCAAACATAAGTACAATGATGACCTTGCATTTTCTGAAAACGTACCCATATATCGGTCTGAATGTATTCAACCAGGTGGCCGATATGAATACTGCCATTCGCATAGGGCAGCGCGCTGGTAACAAGAATTTGGCGTGTTTTATTGGTCATAATTTAATCAATATAAAGGGTTGAGTTCATTTTAGAGCCGGTAATTAACAAGATATTTAACGGCTTTTCGAAAGGCGCTACCGTAGCAGTTATCGGTCGCAACTGCCACTTCGAAGGGGTAGAATATGCCGCTTTATCGCATTTGAAACAGTCTTTACTCTCGCACAAAGACTATTTTTTGTGTAAGATTGCGGGCCATAAAATACCATATTAAATTACTAGGTTATTTAAGCCTAATTTAACAACATTCATATTTAACAACATCTAGGAGATAGAGCATGGCTAATGTCGCTCAATCACAAATCGAAGAAGCATTAAAAACGTATATTGATCCTTATCTTGAAGCTGATTTAGTTTCATCTAAAACGGTAAAAAATATTGCCGTTGATGGTGACAACGTCACGATTGATCTTCTTTACGGTTTTCCAATTAAAGGTTATGTCGATGAGTTAACGGAAAAGTTAACCGAAAAAGTTAAAGCGGTTGAGGGTGTTGGCTCTGTTACTATCAATGTATCGCATAAAATTGCTTCACACGCCGTACAAAAAGGCGTGAACATGATCCCTGGTGTGAAGAACATTATTGCTGTTGCATCTGGTAAAGGTGGTGTTGGTAAATCAACAACTTCTGTAAACTTGGCGTTAGCATTAGCAGCAGAAGGCGCAAGTGTTGGTATTTTAGATGCAGATATTTATGGCCCAAGTCAACCACGTATGTTGGGTATAAGCGGACAACCTGAATCTGCCGACGGCAAGAGTTTAGAGCCAATGACTAACTACGGCATTCAATCTATGTCAATTGGTTATTTGATTGATGACGATACTCCAATGATTTGGCGTGGCCCAATGGTAACGCAAGCATTAGAGCAGTTACTAAAAGATACTAAGTGGAATGATGTTGATTATTTGATCGTTGATTTACCACCAGGTACAGGTGACATTCAGTTAACACTCGCGCAAAAAGTGCCGGTAACCGGTGCTGTGATTGTGACCACTCCTCAAGACATCGCATTGTTAGATGCACGTAAAGGTTTGAAGATGTTTGAGAAGGTAGAAGTCCCTGTTTTAGGTGTAGTTGAAAATATGTCTATCCATATTTGTTCAGAGTGTGGTCATGCAGAACACATCTTTGGTTCAGGTGGTGGCGCAAGTATGGCTGAGGATAGCGATGTTGATTTATTAGGTGCCTTGCCATTAGACATGTCAATTCGTGTTGGTACTGATGTAGGTAAGCCAACAGTTGTTGCTGATCCAGAAGGTGCCGTTGCAACAATCTATCGTGATATCGCACGTCGTGTTGCGGCGAAGTTGTCACAGAAAACTAAGGATCACTCATCAGCTTTCCCCAACATAGTCATCCAAAACAACTAAGAGCGTATTATTTTCCCTCTCGCGGCGTTGTAAACGTAATTTAAAATCCTCATTTGCTTAATGCAAACTCCGGTTTTAAATTTCGTTTACGCCTTGCGAGAGAAAAAATAATTCGCTCTTGTTATACGCTGCTTTGCAGCGTATTTTTTTGAGTTGAATTAAAAAGAGGCGCTGAATTTCAGCGCCTCTTTTTGTTTTTACTGTATTATGTAGTTATATTTATGGCCAAGCCACCAAACCCGAGTCGTAATCTGGTGTACCAGTGTTATTTCCTGTAGCGGTGAATGTTACGCTGTATTGACTACAGTCAGTATTTGCTATGAAATCGACTACCCCACCATTTCCGCTAATCTGTAGGCTGCCATCACAATATTTAGTTGGATTGCCAATGACTCGGGTGAAAACTTTTGTAGTTATCACATCAATATAACCATGTGTCGGATGATAAAAACGACCACTTATATCTAATGTTGTAATGCCCGATGTATCAAACGAGAGGTTTTCAACTTTGAATGTTTGACCATCAGCAACAAACGTTGAACTAAAGGTCATGTTTGTAACATTATTATCAATCGAACCGTCAAATTGAGAGGCAGTAAATTTACCTGAGAATTCTTCAGAGTGAATTACTCCAGCAGTTTTGGTGCTAACTTTCATATACACCATTTCCATGATTAATGTATCAAATAGTGGTTTTGAAGTAGCATTCAGGTGAAAGGTACCGGAATATGATATTTTACCATGCACTGACGCTGAGTCTGTCTGTGTGCCGATACAAAAATTATTAAACGTTATACTTCCGTTAAATGTCGTATTTGTATAATCAACTGTCAATGTCGCAGAACCTGGACTTGGGCAATTCCCTGGTAGGGATTCAGTGACACCTGCCACACTGGCGCCAGTTGATTTCGAGGATAATGTGCTAACTATTACATCTTTAATTAAATTAGTACCTGACATGACTAATGTAGATCGTTGAGACTTGTTTGTTACTGTTTCATTTGTTGAAATCACGCTGAGTGTATTTACAGAATCTGAGCGGGTGCTGCCTTCTAACATGGTAATAGGAAAATCTGAAACATTGCTGGAATCAATCGTTGCTTGGTTAGTCGCGCCTGTATATTGAACACTAGGGTACGTTGTGCCACCACCGCCACCACCACCGCAGGCTACAAGAGTCATTCCTAAAACAAGAATAATAGTTTTTACTGAAAGTCGAATAAACTTACTTGTGTGAGTCATATACATTTCCCTATTGTTTTGTTGTTTATATCCGGTGATATTATTTTCTAATGTTTTGATGCTTTTAGATGTGATATATTTCACATTAATTATGACTATATTATCAGAAAAACAGGTAAATAAAATTGAGCATTAAAGCAGATAAGTGGATTCGTCGTATGGCGGAGAATGAAGGCATGATTGAGCCTTTTGAGCCAGGACAGGTTCGGGATGTTGATGGCAATCGTATCGTATCGTACGGTACATCAAGTTATGGTTATGATGTTCGTTGTGCGGATGAGTTTAAGATTTTCACCAATATAAATTCTGCGATTGTTGATCCTAAAGATTTTGATCATCAAAGTTTTGTAGATGTGAAGAGTGACGTTTGTATTATTCCACCTAATTCTTTTGCGCTTGCCCGTACCGTAGAGTTTTTCCGAATCCCGCGTAGTGTTTTAACGATCTGTCTTGGTAAATCTACTTATGCTCGTTGCGGTATTATTGTGAATGTCACCCCGTTAGAACCTGAGTGGGAAGGGCATGTTACTTTAGAGTTTTCAAATACAACGCCCCTGCCTGCAAAAATTTATGCAAATGAAGGTATCGCTCAAATGTTGTTTTTTGAATCAAATGAAATATGTGAAACATCATATAAAGATCGTGGTGGAAAATATCAGGGGCAACAAGGCGTAACGCTGCCAAAGGCTTAATTTGATTTTTTCTATTTTCTAACCTGTTCCAGCTCTGTTTTTATATTCTTTAATATTTTCAAGGGGGACAGGTTTGGCAACACCATAGCCCTGTACAAAATCTATTTTTAAATCAGCAAGTATATTCAAAATAGCATCGTTCTCAACATATTCAGCGATCGTTTCAAGTCCCATACTATGTCCAATATGAATGATAGATTTAACCATAGTTATGTTGACGGGATCATTTTCCATATCTTTAATTAAACTGCCATCAATTTTCAGGTAATCAACAGGCAGGTTTTTTAAATATGAAAACGAACTTAAGCCACTACCAAAGTCATCAAGTGCGATTTTGCAACCTAAGTCACGTAAAATAGAAGCTGAACTAATTGCATTTGAAAGATTAGCTATCATTGCTGTTTCGGTTATTTCAAAGCAAATTTGGTTTGGGTTTACTTTGCTGTTTTCTACTTGAGAGATGCAATTCCCCATAAATTTTGAATCACTTAATGATTGACCTGATAGATTGATTGAAAAAACAATATCCTTATATTTTTTTATCTGCATAATCATAAGAGTGTTTTTAATTACCCAACTATCGACTGATGACATAATGTCAAAACGTTCTGCAGCAGGTATAAATGAATTAGGAGGAATGGTCGTGCCATTTTTATCCAGCATTCTAATAAGTACTTCATAGTGTTCATGGGACGTGTTTTTAAGGGATGCGATTTTTTGAAAATATAATACAAACTGATTGTTATCAAGTGCATTGTTAATACGATTTAACCAGTTTGTTTCATCTGCGTGTTTTGTAATGGCAGATGAATCAGTTTTATATATGTGTACACGATTTCTGCCTTCCTCTTTCGCCATATAACAAGCTGTATCTGCTGCGGATTGTATGTCTTTAATTGACCCGCTTGTTTTGTTAATGGTTACTATGCCAATGCTGATACCAACTTTGAATGTTTTGTTGTCCCAGTGAAATCTATAGTTTTCAACTGTTTTTCGTATTTCTTCTGCAATCAGTAATGCTTTTTCAACAGGGCAGCCGACTAACAATAATCCGAATTCATCTCCACCAAGTCGGGCAAAAGTATCACCGCCACGGTTTTTTGAATTTATTATAGATGAGAGTTGTTTTAGTAATTCATCTCCGGCTGCATGTCCGCATGAATCATTAACGGCTTTAAATTGATCTAAGTCCATATAACAGAGTGAATGCATTTTGTTATTATGGGTGGCTTCATCTATTGCTTGTTCCAGGCGCATTTTAAATTCACGACGGTTGATTAGGTTCGTTAATGCATCATGTGTTGCCTGATAAGACATCTTCTTAGTTAAATTTCTAAGTTTAGTTATATCCCAGATATACATTCGAAAAAGTTTAGTTTCCGGGTTATAAATTATTTTTTGTTCATAAGTTGAATCTGAAAATCCAATATTACGGATGAGTTCATGATCTTTTTCTAAAGAAGAAAACTCTGTATCAAGATCAGAAAAAATTTCATGAAAAATGCCAAGTTCCATAATGCTGGGAAACAGTTCGAGTGCAGCAGGATTAGCGTAGGTTACTTGTTCATATTTTTTAAATTCCATTATAGGGTTTGGACTTAGTTCAGGAAAAGACGCTAAACGTTTAAGTTCTGTTTCTTTTTGTAATCGACCACTAATATTATGAATTGTCGAGATGATGAGTTTTTCATTGTCAATAGTAAAAGGGCTTAAACTTATATCAATGGGAATAGAGTGCCCGTCTTTATGTTGCCCTTCTAATTTTACGCCTTGTCCCATAGGACGGACATGTGGTTTGATTAAGTAGTTTGAGCGTAACTTGATATGTTTGTTACGGTACTGTTCAGGGATAAGCTTTTCTATTTTGTGACCAATGATTTCCTGACGAGAGTAACCAAATTCTGTTTCAAATTGAGAGTTAACAAGAACAATGGTGCCATCAGAGTTTGAAACGATGAGTGGTTCTGGAGTTGCATTCAATAATTCTTTAAATAAGGTTTCACTTCGACGCAATGCTTTTTCTGTTTTACGTGATTCGGTTAAATCACGCATTCTTTGAATTATAGCAACTGCCTGATTACTATTATCACGAATAACTTTTACGCTTATTTCTGTTGGCACACCAGCTTTGTTGACGGGGTCTTCCGCCTCTAAAACTAACACTGTATCAGTCTGTTCTTGTCGTGCTTTACACACGTTGCAAGGGCTCTCTTCACATTCCTGGTGTGTGAAGTCTGTAACAATTTTGCCAATTGCAAATTCCGCGCTTGATTTTATTTTTTCATAAAATGCTTTGTTGCCACGAATAATTTTATCTTCCATGTCTACCATGTACATTGGTTCATCAAGAAAATCGAGTGCATTCGACCACTCCATTTCTGACTGAGCAATTATTTCTTCATCAATACGTAAATTATTTCTTAACTTAATGACGTAAATAATGAGTGGTTGTAAGAATAGTATTAAAAATAAAAGAGTCTCTACCCAGTAGAGTTCAAAAAAACTGGCGGGTTCCACTCTGTAAGGGGCTAAGTTAAGTTGTTTAAATAAATTTCGTACAGGAAAATAATCAAGTGGAACTGTCCAGCCCGAACTCCGTGCTTTTTGTGCAGCAATACTATCAGCAGGAAGTTTTAGCAAGGCAATACTGATGGCTTTAGCTAGTTTTTCCTGAGTGTGTTTTAGTTTTGCAATAGGCCATTCCGGATAAAGCTGTGATGAATGAAGAAAAGGAAATGGTTTATGCACTTTACGGTTGAGAACTTTAAATTGTGTAATATCAATTGAACCTTCGGCGGTCATACGTTCAAGCGTGCTGGTGCGTACGGTTCCTGCATCAACTTCACCATTGAGAACTGAATAAACGATTTTATCCTGAGGAAGCCCGCTGAATTTTAATAATGAAAAATCTTCAAATGGATTTATATCTTTATTTTTAAATTCCAACCAGGCAATTTGAAAACCACCAAACGCTTTTTTGCTCACTCCCATAAAGGATTTATTTTTAATATCTTGTAAAGACTGAATGTCGTCTCTATCCTGGCGCGTAAATATAACGGCACCAAACTGGTTCGAATCTTTATGTTGTTTCTTTGTTTTTAAAGTGGCAAGACGACTAACCCCAAAGTCAGCTTCTAACTCAATATAGTTACCGGGGTTGGTAATTATAAATTCAATATTTTTTTGTTTTACAACATCGATTGTTTGTTTAAGTTTTAATGGTTTGAGTACAAAGTGATATTCAGGAATGACTTTATTCAGATAATCCATTGTTGGTTGCCACATTTCAAGGGTGAGTTTTTCTCCCCATACTGCAAGCACACCAATACGCACATCTTTTTGCACTGCATGGCTATTTTGAGTGAATAAAAGGGTGAGCAAAAATGTTGTGTGAATGGATAATGTTTTTAACCTGATAAAAGACACAACCGTACCTTCTTATATTTAAAGCATAATTCCTTAAATATATCGGGTGAATACGGAGGAACTTTAGGACTTATTCCTGTTTGAGACGGTTTTGAGCGGCTATTTAGTCAGTTTCTTTTTCGTCTAACTCTAAGTAAATCTTTTTTTGATTAAATTTGGTTAAATTAAGCAGATTTTCGTCGCCCTTATGATTAATATTGCGAATTCTTACGGGCAAATAATCCATATCTTCGGCACACCAGAAGGTAAAACGGTGTTTGGTTTGCGGGTTGTAATGTTCCATTTTGAGAGTACTAATGGCACCGTTGTCAGTGATTAAATTTTCTTTTTTTATAAATTTCAGAGTGTATGTTTTGAGATTGTCTTTTTCAGCAATGGTGTATTTTATTTCTCGTTTCCCTTTTTGCATGTCATACATAATTGCAACGGTAAAGCCGAGCGTATCATGTAAGTTTTTTGCTACAGGGTAGTGTTTTTTTTCATGCGAATTGTAAAAGGTATTATTTTTATCAAGTCGCAACTCATAACCTTCTGTTCCATCACTCTTTTTTTCATGGTAATGGTAAGAAAAAAATTGCAGGTGGTTATTTTTGAAGCGTAATTTGCTTGTTTCAGTTAGCGTTACATCAAAAAATAAAGCGGCAAGTCCAGCCGTTTTAGATATTGAGGTGAAGGTCAGAAGTTTATTCTCAGTGACTAATTTTCTTGTTGATTGACCAACATAAAAATTATTGTGATAAAGATCATAGCTGGCAGTAAAGTCTTTAAGCGGAGCAGAAAGTGTAACGCTTTGCAGAGTTAAATAAAAAAATAATGTAATAAAATATCGCATATTATTATGTTTTAATTTTATTCTCAGCAAATAGTCGAATCGCTTGTGGATAAATTTTGTGTTCCTGTTCATGCACACGAGTGGCAAGTGTGTCTGCCGAATCATCATCTTTAATTTCAACTCGTGCCTGTAATATCACAGGCCCATCATCAAGTTGTGGAGTAACAAAATGCACGCTGCAACCATGCTCTTTATCGCCGGCATCAATCGCACGTTGGTGAGTGTTGAGACCTTTATATTTAGGCAACAAAGAAGGGTGGATGTTCATCATTTTATGAGAATAATGTTCAACAAATTCATTGCTAAGTATGCGCATGAAGCCAGCAAGAATGATTAAATCGGGCTGGTAGCCATCAATAAGTTTTTTGAGTGCAAGATCATATTGCTGACGATCATCATAATCACGGTGAGATAAAACACGCTGTTCTATATTGGCCTTTTTCGCACGCTCTAAGCCATATGCATCTGCTTTATTGCTGATAACAGCTACAATCTGAGCGGGCAGGTTGTGGTTGGTTATTTCATCAATAATGGCTTGCAGGTTGCTGCCATTCCCCGAAATCAGGACAACCAGACGTAAAGGCGAAATGACATCCGAATTCATTACTGAATACGAACCGCTATATCATTTTCTTTTGCTTCAATATGCCCAATATGAACAGCCTGGATTTGATTTTGTTTTAAGATATCGACGGCTTTATCTGCCACACTTTCATCTAAAATCAGCACCATGCCGAGACCATTATTAAAGGTACGGTACATCTCAGTGTCTTCAATATTGCCTTTTTCCTGTAACCAGTCGAAAATAGCAGGGCGTTTCCAGCTGTTTTTGTTGATAACAGCACAGGCATCATCTGGCATTACGCGAGGAATATTCTCCAGTAAGCCACCACCTGTAATATGCGACATGGCGTGTACGTCTACTTCTTCTAATAAGGCTAATAGGGGTTTGATATAGATGGTAGTGGGCTCAAGTAAGCGTTCGCCCAGTGTGGCACCATCAAAGCTTTCATTTAGATCGGCGTTTGCAACGTCAATAACTTTACGAATGAGAGAATAACCGTTTGAATGCGGGCCACTTGAAGGTAAACCGAGAAGAACATCGCCTTGTTTCACTTTAGTGCCATCAATAATTTTGCTTTTTTCTACTACACCAACACAAAAACCGGCTAAATCGTAGTCTCCACCCTGGTACATGCCTGGCATTTCAGCCGTTTCACCACCAACCAGTGCAGCATTAGACTGTTTACAGCCTTCAGCAATACCGCCAACCACGTCTGTTGCCGCAGCCACATCGAGTTTACCTGTGGCATAATAATCGAGGAAAAACAGGGGTTCAGCACCCTGAACAATGAGGTCGTTAACGCACATGGCAACTAAATCAATACCAATGGTATCGTGTTTATTGAGATCCATTGCAAGCTTCAGCTTGGTACCTACGCCATCAGTACCGGAAACGAGAACCGGTTCCTTGTAACGATCGAGCGGAAGTTCAAACAATGCACCAAATCCACCTAAGCCAGCCATGACACCGGGGCGTTTAGTGGCTGCAGCAAGGGGTTTAATGTGCTCTATGAGGTTATTTCCCGCGTCGATATCAACACCCGCGTCGCGGTAACTCAGTGATTGGTTCTCGGTTGGTTCTTTTGTAGCCATATTATTTTTTACCCTCAGGACTAAGACCTGAATTAAGGATCAATACTGTTTATAATAGAGCCGTAGTTTAACAATTCAGACAAAGGCATGGAATGAAAATAAGAATAAACGGCATAAAGAATTTTGTATTTGTAGCAATTATTTTGCTAATAACGTCAATTTTACCTTTAAGTAACGTTAATGCGGATATTGTACAGCATTTGTATGAGGCAGAAGTGCCAGTGGAAAGTCAGGGACGTGAAGAACGTGCCTATGTTGTACGCGAAGCTTTAAAAGAAGTTTTGGTTCGTATTTCAGGACAAAATGCTGCCAGCGCTCTGGCTGATGATGAACTACTGGTGCCGCGTCCTACTCGTTTGGTGCAGCAATTTCGTTACCGTAAATTCAAGTCAGATGAAGTGATTCCTGCCAATCCTATTGATGGTGCAAAACCTTACAGTCAGAAGCTTTGGTTGCGTTTTACAGTAAAAACAATTAAAAAATTACTGCGAGCACAAGGTTTTCCCGTTTGGGGGAAAAACCGTCCTGCGACTCTGGTTTGGTTAGTGGTAGATGATCAAAAACAACGAATTTTGGTTGGCAACAGTACGCCCAATATTAGCCGCACTTATATTGAACAGGAAGCGACAAAAAAAGGGCTACCTTTTCGATTACCTTTGCTGGATTTAGCTGATCAGTCAAAAGTACAGGTGACGGATGTTTGGGGTAATTTTGAAGATACTATTTTAGAGGCATCACAACGTTATCAAACAGAAGCTGTTCTGGTAGGGCGAATTTATTTAAGTTTTGCAAAAACATGGAATACACGCTGGAGTTTATATTTGGGAGGTGAACGCCATGACTGGGAAGTGGCCAATAGTGAAACGTTACGTGCAGCAGTAAAAGAAGGTTTATCGAAAGCAGGTGAGGTGTTATCTGCCCGTTTTACACAAGTAAATAGCGCAGAAGACGGTGGTTTAATTCTTTTACAAATCAAAAATGTTTCGAATTTAAAGACTTATAATAAAGTTGTAAAATATTTACAAAGTCTGAATGTTGTAACCGATGTTCAAACATTTCAGGTTAATACAAATGATGTTATTTTTCGCATTAATAGTCGTAGCGGTCGTTTAAGGCTTGCTCAGGCTATTTCGCTTGGGCATGTGTTGGTGACAGATATAAGTCAACCGGTTGTTATGAGTGACAATGCTGAAACAAATACCGATAAAACAAAACTAATTAAAACTGATCTCATATATAAACTGGTGCCGTGAATAATAAAGATATCCCAAATATTATAAGTTTGATGCGCATCATATTAGTTGTGCCGATGGCGTATTTTTTGTGGAATCAAAATTATTTAACAGCACTCATTCTATTTCTCGTTGGTGGTCTTTCCGATGGTTTAGACGGGTTTCTTGCCAGACGTTATAAATGGGAAACGGAACTTGGTGTCATTCTTGACCCCATGGGTGACAAGCTCATGATGTTGACGGCTTATCTTTTATTAGGCTGGCATCATTTATTGGCATGGTGGCTGGTGAGTTTAGTTATTTTTCGTGATCTTATTATCGTTGTAGGAACGCTGCTCTATAGAAAAATAATCGGCAATGCTAAATTAAAACCGTTATTTATTAGTAAACTTAATACGGTTTTTCAGATAGTACTTGTACTCATTATTATGTTTTCACAAGTTGTGAATTTAAATACATTAATTGTTGATAGTATTTTTTGGCTGGTTGTTGCGACAACAATAATGAGCGGATATGCCTACATCAATGAATGGGGGCGGCGTGCCTGGAATATTTTAAAAGGGAATGAGGTTGATTAAGTATGATTGAATCAAGTAAAGGCATTTGGTTAGCAGTATTTGTTATTGTTTCAATTTTAATATATTTACTGGCACCGATACTTATGCCCTTTATATCGGCTGCAATCTTAGCCTATATTGCTGATCCACTTGTTGATCAATTAGAGAAGAGAGTATCTCGTTCAGTTGCAGTGAGTATTGTGTTTTTTATTTTATCGCTATTAGCTTTATTACTCATAATTGTTGTTTTACCGTTAATAGAAAAACAGATTGTTGTGCTGACAGAAAAACTTCCACTTTATATCGACCGAGCTCAAGATTATTTAATCCCTGTTTTAAATGACAGGTTTGGTATTGATGTGGGGGCGTTTGATTTAAATACACTTAAAAATTCGTTATCAGCTTACTGGAAAACAGCCGGTGGTGTGGCTGCAAATGTACTTGCTTCTATTTCTCATTCGGGCATGGTATTGGCAGGTTGGATAGCTAACTTTATATTAATGCTGGTGGTGACTTTTTATTTATTACGTGACTGGGATATTTTAGTCGAAAAAATCCATGCACTTATTCCACGTAAAAATGAAAAGACTATAAGTACTATTGCAAAAGATTCAGATGAAGTATTAGGTGCGTTTTTTCGTGGGCAAATGCTGGTGATGTTTGTTCTGTCACTTGTATATACCGTTGGATTAATGATTGTCGGGCTTGATACTGCATTATTGATTGGGGGTTTATCCGGCTTAGTGAGTTTTGTACCTTATCTTGGTTTTATTGTAGGCATTATTGTTGCCGGTGTTGCTGCGCTTATGCAATTTCAGGAAATAACGACACTATTTTATGTTGCCCTTGTTTTTCTAACCGGCCAGATGTTAGAAGGGATGTTACTAACACCATTATTAGTTGGCGATAAAATTGGTTTACATCCTGTCGCAGTTATTTTTGCTGTCTTAGCCGGTGGCCAGCTATTTGGCTTTGTTGGTGTTTTACTTGCTTTACCTATTGCTGCGGTTATTGCTGTCGTGTTACGCCATGTGCATGGGCGTTACAAGCAAAGTGAACTTTACGAATAAATTTTTTAGTTTTAAGGCGCTATGACTCAACAACTCACTCTAAATATTCAACTTCGTGATGATGCAACTTTTGAGAACTATTTTTCCGGTTCTAATGAACCGGTTGTTCATAATATAAAATCACAAACGGAACCTTATGTTTTTTTATTTGGTGATACCGGCACAGGTAAGAGTCATCTATTACAGGCGGCTTGTCTTCAGGCCGGGAAAAATACATTACCTGTTGTCTACTTACCTTTAAATGACCCCGGTTTAATGCCCGAGATGTTAGAGGGCTTAGAAGAAATGTCTTTGATTGCGCTAGATGATATTCAAACAGTCATCGGTGACGAGGGTTGGGAACGCGCGTTATTTAATTTGTATAATAGAGTAAGAGAAAAAGGGGCAACTATGCTGGTTTCTTCAACCGAACCCCTTGCTTCATTAAATATTAAACTCGCTGATTTAAAATCCAGATTGTCCTGGGGACCAATATTTCAACTTGGCGCATTAAGTGATGCTGAAAAGCAATTAGCCTTACAGCAGCGAGCAAAAAATCGTGGGTTAGATTTAACCGATGATGTTGTCACATATTTATTAAAACGCAGTCCGCGTGATATGAATAGTTTGTTTGATTTGTTTGAAAAGCTGGATAAAGCGTCACTGGTTGAAAAAAGAAAACTTACCATTCCTTTTATTAAAAGTTATTTATAATTTACTAAGTCTTTATTTGAAGAATATCGTGTAGCGCATGCAACAGAGTATGAAGCTTAATGGGTTTATTCATATATAGGGCACAACCCATTTCAAGTGCAGATTCTTTATTCACTTGCTCGCTATAGCCAGTGCACAAAACAACGGGAATATCAGGTCTGATTTGAAATATTTTTTTAATCATTTCTGTGCCGCTTAACTCTGGCATAGTTTGATCGGTAATAATTAAATCAAAGTCTGCGTGTTTTTTCTTAAAAATTTCAAGCGCGTGAACACTACTTGTTGTAAAAGTTACTTGATAGTTATATGACTTCAGAAATTTTTGCAAAAATATTGCGATTGACTTTTCATCATCTACTACGAGGATATGTTTTCCTTTCCCATCTTCATGTGATATTTTTTTTTGTTTATCGTTTGTTTTTTCAATATGGTTGTTATCGATTATTGGTGGAATATATATGTGAAATTGAGTGCCGCGATTAGGTGTCGATTTAACAAAAATATGTGAATCATGCTTATGCAATATGCCGTGTACAACAGATAATCCCATACCGGTTCCTTTACCTACATCTTTTGTGCTCATGAAGGGGTCAAAAATTTTATCTATGAGCTCTGGTTGAATACCGCTGCCAGTATCTTCAACAGTAAGCTTAATATATTTTCCTTTAAATGCCTTTTTACATGAAGAGCAGATCTTATCTATATTTTGAATATAGCTTAATTTAATAGTAATCGTACCATTACCACCCATTGCATCTCGCGCATTAATGCATAGATTCATAAGTATTTGATGCATTTGTGTATTATCCATTAATACAGGTGGAACCAGTTCATCAATTTCAGTGACGAGTTTTATACTTGAGGGAATTGTTGGCCGCAATAATGAGATAACTTCTTTAATTAATTTAGGCAGCTTTATAAGTTGTGGTTCACCAGGGTTGCTACGGCTAAAGGATAACATTTGTGCAACTAAATCACGGGCGCGTTCTCCCGCAATCGTGATTTGTTCTAAATAGCTTTTTAAATCGTTATCTCCTGATTTTTTAATAGACATCATTGACAGCTCTGAATAACCAAGAATACTATTTAAAATATTGTTAAAGTCGTGAGCAATGCCGCCAGTTAATTGACCAATCGCTTCTATTTTTTGTGACTGTTGTAATTGAGTTTGTAGTTGGCGTTCTTCTATTTCTGCTAAAAGTCTTTTTGATATATCTCTAACGATTCCGATAAAACCAATTTGTGTGCCATCTGGTAAAGAGACAGGTGTGCCCATCGTCTCACCAATAAATGTCGACCCCTCTTTTCTTTTGTACTCAACTTTAAACAATGACGTATTGTGAAGTTCTGAATGATAGAGTTTTTCTCTTTGATTATCGTACTCATTTGGGCTGGCATATAACATCTTTGTTGTATGCCCTTTAATTTCTTCTAATGAGTAGCCAAATAAACGCATAAAAGCTGGATTGACCTGAATGATTTTCCTGTCAGAGTTTGCAAAAAATATGGCGTCTGAGATAGCGTTGAAAATTGAGCTGAATTGGGCTTCTCGTTCTGCTAGCGCATTCTGATTAAGCAACAAGTCTTTGTAAGTACTATACATATTGCTTGACATTTTATTAATAGAATTTACAACACTAGCGAGCTCATCATTGTGAGAGGCTGCTGAAGTATCTCGATTGAGAGTTAACAAATCTGGCTTGGATGAAAATTTAAGTTTTGCTGAATGTTGACTAATTTTTTCAAGGTGACGGGTTACTAGATAGTAAAATATGATTAATATAAACAGGCTTACTAAAAATGTTTTTATTGCCTGCGAAATAAGGATGACGATAATAGTACTAATTAATTGTTGATAAAGATTTTCTTTGGTGGCGATAATTGTTAATGTGCCTAATGGAGTATTTCTCCCTCTATATTTTTGTGTAAGTTGGATGTTGGCTGTAATAATATTCTTAGTATTAACGCTACCGGCCGCAGCAATAAGCTTATTATCTTTATCTGTGATTTTTACAAAAATAATATCATTAATACGACTTAAACCATCGAGTTGAATTTGAATGGATGACGAATCTAAAGTCCATAATGATTGAGTAATAGAATCAATGTTCGTTAATCTTACTTGTTCAACCCGTTGATAGATAACATTAATCCCTTCATTATAATCTAGGCGTAATTGAATCGCTGTTAATATTAAAGTTACAACTGAACTGAAAAGAACGATATACAGTACTAATACTTTAGAAATTTTGCTTTGCAAATGTTTCATGTTGATTGTCTTATATCTGAGTTATTCAATTGATTTAAGTAATTGAACGTATAGTTTTTTTATTGAGCCATCTTTTTTCATTTTAGCAATTACATGGTTAAATTCTGGAATCAGGTTTTTGTGTTTTTTATGTAACATAAGAAAAAGTGGTTTTTCTATTAGAGGAGGTTCTATTGCTTTAATGTTATTTAACTTTAAATTTGCAATACTCTTTAAGCCACTTAGATAGCCAACCACCCCATAATCAAGCCTGCCTTTGTCAATCATTTTAAAGAGTTGCTCTGGAGTTGTAACAATATGGACTTCAGCAGGGTTAACTTTTTTAATTTGGATAACAGCAATTTTCCAACCTTTCACGCTACCAACAGAGTAGGGCTTTAGTTCTGAAAATGTTTTTATCGGAGTGGCTTTATTTTTACAGAAAGCACTAAATCGTGCTGAAAAGAAACTTTCATTAATGGGAATGAGGTTTTTATATGTAGGTGTCACTACTGCTGGAATACGGCAACATTCACCATCATTAGTGCCTTCATTGCTTAATACTAGTGAACGTTCAGCGGGTAAGGCTTCGAAGTTAATAGAAATATCTGGTAGTCGTTGATCAATTTCTTTTAATACGGAGTCAAAAAAAGTAGAAACGGGTGGCGTAAATCCTGTTGTAAAATAAATTTTGGTTTCTGCTATAACCTGAAAACTAACTATATTTAATAGTAGTACAGATATGAATATATTTTTCATTTTAGACTCCGTTTGTTTTACGGTTCAGCCTGTCTATTATAGCATAAGATGTTTTATTTTGACTTGGATTATCTAATTGTCTTTTTTTAACGCACGTCCTTGTAAGCGTGCATAATAAATCGCACCAATATAAATTTGTACGCTGAGATAAATTTCAATGATGGCGTAAATTCGTTGTTCATCATTTGCCCATGCTTCAACAATACCGTGCATGAAATAAAGCAGGACAACAAAACTTGTCCATGCATAGGTATAAGGTTTTTCGTTTAACAACCCTTTTAATGGAAATAATAGTGGAGTAATAATAAATGCAAGCATTAACCATGGTTGTTTATTAGCAGGAAACATGAATCCATGCCAAATAATTAATAACAATAATAGTGCAAAGTAAGCACTTAATGTTAAATAAAGTGATCGTTTGGGTGTCATTGATTTCGGTGAGAAATTGAGTAGCATAATAATATTCTATGTTGTTCTGATTAAGTTTGCGTTTGCCTGAGCTAAGGCTGTTAATGCTAAACGTTTTCCTAGCGCTTTACACAATGTTTTTTCATCACCACTTAAGGGTAAATGGCCTTCAAGTCCTGAAGTATGGCTTGCACCATAAGGTGTGCCACCTGTTTGAGTTTTTAATAGTGTTGTTTCGGTATAGGGAATACCGATTAACTGCATGCCGTGATGTAACAAAGGTAACATCATCGACAGCAAGGTACTTTCCTGGCCGCCATGTAAGCTTGAGGTTGAAGTAAATACAGCGGCAGGTTTATTCACCATTTCACCAGATAACCACAGTGGACTGCTACTATCAAAAAAGTATTTTAATTCTGCTGCCATATTTCCAAAACGAGTCGGGCTACCAACCGCTAATGCTATGCATTGTTGCATGTCATCCAGCGTGGCGTAAGGTGCACCCGATTCAGGAATATCACTTTCAGTCGCTTCGGTTACGGTTGAAATATTTGGAACTGTGCGTACACGCGCACTGCAACCACCTTCTTCAATACCTAAAGCAATTTGTTGAGCCATGCCAGCCGTTGCACCATGGCGACTATAATAAAGTACAAGTATCTCAGCCATTAGCTTAATATTTTTTTAACGTTTTCAATGGGGCGACCAATTGCAATACCTTTGTCAGTAATAACGATAGGGCGTTCTATTAAAATAGGGTTTTCAATCATTGCTTTAATTAGCTCATCGCGTGACAAATTCTCATTATCTAAACCCAATGCTTTGTACTCATCCTGACCTTTACGCATGAGCTCACGTGGTTCCATATTTAGCCCCTTTAGAATTTTTTCAAGGGAATCTGTGTCAGGCGGTGTTTGTAAATATTCAATAACCTCAGTTTCAACACCTTTGTCATAAAGTAACTCAAGGGTTTGGCGTGATTTTGAGCAACGTGGATTGTGATAAATTTTTGTCGACATAATTTTTTATACTCAGTTATCAAAAGTTAAAATATTGGTAAAAAAAGTTAAAATATTGGTTAATTTAGCGTATCTTGACAGTACATAAAGCGGGTGTTAGCTTTGTTTTTGTCGGTATATAATGTTTTATACCTTCAAAAGTCACAGTCCATTTCTAAACCATAAAGGGATATATTACCTGATTCCATGTCATATACACGATTACATAAGCGGCTATTTTATAGTGTAAATATTATTTTGACAGTTTTATTACTGAGTGCCTGTGCAACAACTGCGCCGGTGCAGGAAATGAGTAATGCCCGTCAATCAATACAAGCAGCAAAAGATGCTGACGCTGAGAAGTTTGCAAATAATGTGCTGTCTGAGGCTATGCAGCGGCTTCGCTCTGCTATGCGTGAACTTGATGCTGGAGAATATGAAAAAGCACGGTTATTAGCACTGGAGTCTAAACATCTGGCATTGAAAGCTCGACAATTAGCAACAAGCAATAAAGCTGAGTGAATTGCTGGGAAATATAAAAGACAAACTAAATCACAAACTTGTGAGTAGTTTCTTGACGTAGACGTAAGCCAGTGCTAATTTGCGTATATCTACTTAAATAACACTTTAGACGTTATAAAGTGTTGAATATTAAAGAAAATTAATTCTTCTGGAGTTTAAAATAATGAAACTGAACAAAACATTAAAACTAATGGGGTTATTGGGTACATTTACTCTAGCGGTAGGCTGTGCAGGACCAGCAGAAAAAGCTGAAGAACCGACTGCAGCTCCTGAACCTACAACAGCACCAGTACCAGAAGAAGCAGTTGCTCCAGCAGCAACTGAGTCGACTTCTTCTTCTTATGAAGTAAATAAAGGTGATCATCTTTGGGGAATTTCAGGTTCATCTTATGGAAATCCATACAAGTGGCCATTAATTTATAAAGCGAACAGCGATAAGATCAAAGATGCTGATTTAATTTATCCTGGTCAGGTTTTAGATATTGAGTCAGATCCAAGTGATGCTGATAGTGCAGCCGCAATTAACCATGCGAAAACACGTGGTAGCTGGTCAATTGGTACAACTGAAGAATCAGATAAAGCTTATTTAGCACAATAATAATTATAAATAAGTTGTATTTTATGGGCTCCTTTTAGGAGCCCTTTTTATTTCTACTGAGTTTACCTTTTAAATTTTGGCGAAGAATAAAGAGAGCCGGAATGATTACAAAGTACGCATTTAAAAGTATATTTAAACACTGTATAGAAGATCGATGTCCCCAGATAGCAGCATCTCTCGCATATGCCAGCTTGCTTGCACTTATCCCGCTAACCGTAATAGTTTATAAAATTTTTACAACAGTTTTCATCGATTCTATCTGGCAACTTAAAGTCCAGGAATTTGTTTTCCAAAGTCTCTCACCCACTACTACTGATCAGGTTAAACAGTATTTATTTAATAGTGCTGTTCAGGCCAGCAGTTTAAATTTATTGAGTTTGTTTATGTTGCTTGTATCAGTTATGGCTATGATATATACCATTGATAAAGCATTAAACAGTATTTGGAAAATACATAAACCTCGTTATTTAGTACGACGAATTTTCGTTTATTTAACATTGCTTATTTTTGGACCACTTGCTATTTCATTTAGCCTTTTTATTAGTACCTACCTTGCCTCGTTGCCATTGATTGCAAAAATTTCCGGTGAGGTCTTTGATAGCGGGCTATTCGCCTTACTTCCCTTTGTTATTTTATGGACTGCTTTTACGATGTTATATAAGTTAGTTCCTGATTGTGACATTAAATGGTCACATGCTTTTTCCGGTGCCACCGTGGCAGTGATTTTATTTGAAATAGCAAAAAGTGGTTTTGCTTTATATGTCAGTTATTTTCCATTGTATGAACTTTTATATGGTGCATTAGCATCTATTCCATTATTACTAATCTGGATTTATTTGACCTGGTTAATTGTTCTGATTGGTGCCGAGATTGCACATTTTTTACAAGTTAGAGACGAATAAACCATCTTTTTTATTGTCTTAAAGTCGTTTATTCAGCAATCTTAACTGCGAGAGTAGTAAAATTTTGCTATATTCCTATAACCTTTATTTAATTGTAAGCATTTTTAAAAATGAGAAATAAAATACAAATAACAGCACTTTTCTTCTTACTTTGCTCTTTTGCCTCAATAAGCGGAGCAGCTAGTGTCAATGTGCGTGATCCCTATAAATATTTTTTTAATGAAACATGGGGTGATTTGCCTGAAGAGTTACAAAAAGCAAAAGACAGTGGTAAACAAGGAATACTCATATTTTTCGAAATGGATGAATGTCCTTTTTGTTATTACATGAAACACAATGTTTTAAATCAACCAAAAGTTCAGGATTTCTATAGACAGCATTTTTTGAATTTTGCTATCGACATTGAAGGTGATGTCGAAATGGTTAATCTGAAGGGGAAGACCGTAAAACAAAAAGATTTCGCAAAGAAAAACCGAATAAGAGCCACCCCTGTTATCGCATATTATAATCTCGATGGAAAAATGATTTATCGACACACAGGAAAAACGTCGGGTGTTGAAGAGTTTATGTGGCTAGGTGAATATATTGCTAATGGTTTATATAAGAAAAAAATACGCTTTAGTAAATATAAAAGACAAAAGCGTGCTGAAAAGAACAATAAGTAATGCGGTTAAATACTTTCTCAATTTCTACAGCAATTATGTTGCTGGTGTTCACTTTGACATCAGTTTTTGCAGAAGAATCTGAAATAAAAGCGGACTCATTGCCTGAGCCTCTGACGCTTGACCTCGCTTTAAGTTTAATCGATCAACAACATCCTGATTTACGCTATGTTAACGCAGACTTAAAAAATGCACGTTCTGATTTACTGGAAAAGTTGTCGACTAACGATTTAACAGTTAATTTGAGAGCTGAAGCAAAATGGATTAGTCCTTCAACCATCGCAACGAACCAAACGACAGAAGAACAGCGATTGGTTTTAGATGTTAATAAAATATTGTATGACTTCGGTCGTCGCTCTGCTCAGGTTGATGCGGCTTCTCAGCAAGTGGAAAGCCAGAACTTACAATATCTTAATGCTCGCCAACATCAGTATATTAATGTAATGAAACGTTATTTTGATGTTGTTCTTGCTGATTTACAGTTTTATCGCTACAACGAAGAAATGGCTGTTGCCTATATTGAGTTTGATCGAACTCAAATAAGAGCAAAGTTAGGTCAGCGAACAGAACTGGAAGTTGCAGAAAAAAATGCAGCTTATCAACATATTCGTCGTTTGCGTACGCAAAGTCAAAATCAACAGCGAGTAACACGCTCATTATTAGCGCAGGCTTTAAATAAACCGAATAGTTTGCCGGCAACCGTTACAAGACCAGAAATGGATGTGATGTCGCGTAAACTTCCTGAAATAGAAATTTTACAGAAAAGAGTAAAAGAAAATAATCCTGTGCTAACGGCATTACGAGCGAAATTAATTGCTGCAAAAAAAGATATTAATTATGCACATGCGAGTGATAATCCTGTACTAGCAGGTGGTTTTCAGGCATTTAAGTACGCTAAAGAAAGTACCACAGCAAATGACTGGCAGGCAAAAGTAACTTTGGATGTTCCTTTATGGAGCGGTAGCCAGGTAGATGCTGCTGTAGCAAAGACAAAAGCAGCGGCCTATAAAATTGAAGCTCAATTAGCCCAACAAGAGTTAGCCGCTCAGCAACAAGTTCTGGAATTATATTTAGGTATTGAAACTTTAAAAATTAAATATGATGAAGTTGCTGCGAATATGGATTTTACTGAGATGTCACTAGATCAGAATAGAGCACTTTATGAATTAGAAGTGAAATCAGATCTGGGATATTCCATGGTGCTTTTTTCAGAAGCAGAACGAAATGTTGTGAAAACAAGTTTTGATATAGCTTTGTTCTGGGCTCAACTTGATGCATTAAGTGGCAGCTTATTAAATAAATTATCAACGAATAAATAACGAGATAGTGTTATGAAATCATATTATATGTCTAAGCTTTTAAATGTTTTTTTAATTGTCGTAACATTGTTTAGTAGTTCCGCTATTATTGCTGAAGAGTTTGAAGCAACTTTAGACTGGTCTAAACGTGTTGAATTATCGACACAGGTAAATGGTTTAGTACAAAAGGTTTATGCACTAACAGGAAATGTTGTTGCTAAAGGTGAGGTGTTAATACAACTTGACCCGCGCTCATTCAAAGCAGATTTAAAGTTTGCAAAAGCAAAATTAAAAAACGACGATCAGCAAGCACAGGAAGCTAAACGTGAAATGGAGCGACAGGCTGATATGTACGATCGTTCGATGTTATCAGAACGTGATTTACAGCTTGCTAAAAATAATTTAACTGCCGCACAGTCTCAATATATTCAAGCACAATCGTCATTAACAAAGGCAAAATTAAATTTAGAATATAGTGCTATTCGGGCACCCTTTAATGCAATTGTAATAAATACTTTAGCAGTGAAAGGGCAAGTTGTTGCATCGCAAATGAATCCGCCTGTATTAGTGATAGTTGCAGAAGCTAAAAGGATGATAGCGCGTTTTTATGCAGAGGCTGATAAAGTGAATAGCCTTGTTAATCATCAAGGTGCCAAAGTTAAAATTGGCGGAGATGATTTTCAGGGAAAAATAGTTAATATCTCATTGGAGCCTGAACAGTCAAAAGCGGGTCATTATGCCGTTGATGTTATTTTCGATTCGAAGGATAAAATTTTACGAGCAGGCCAAAAAGCAATAATAAGTTTGTAAGTGCTTTATTTAACTACCTTGCTCTCTGGCTTCGCAGCATTCTTGCTATTGTTTATACCAGCGCTTGCTTAAAAGTTTAAAAACTTTATTCGGGTATTTAGACTTTCCAAGGCTTCCATTGTATCGTGCCAGTGCTCGGGTAAGATCACCTTTTTCTTTTTTTAGGTAATACTTTAAAATAGTTGAACCCATTCGAAGATTGGTACGAACATTAAATAAACTATCGCGAGGCTGACCAATTTCTTTTAACCAGAAAGGCATTACTTGCATGAGACCTTGTGCACCCGCTTTAGAAATGGCAAAGCGATCAAAATTACTTTCTACGTCAATCACGGCAAGAACAAGTTCAGGAGGTAATTCGGCACGGGTGGCTTCGTGATGAATTTGGCGTAATAGATTTAGACGTTTATCGGGTTGTTTAATTTTATCTTTTAAACGGTTTGACATGTCAATTAGCCAGACTTCAGCATCAAAACGATCCTCAAAACTTTCGCTGTCTTTTACCGCTTGCTGTAATAACAGACGTAATTCTTCATTTGTCGAAGATTTATCTGTTGCCGCTAATCCATCTGCGAAAGAAGACGACATTCCAAAAAGCAGGCTGCTTGTTAGACAAAACACTTTTAATTGGAATGACGTTAGTTGCATTTAGATTAATTTTTCTTTTATGTATTGAACGATACCATCGAGTGCCACATCAGTATTTTCTGTTTCACGACGACCTTTATACTCAACCATTCCATTTTCTAAACCACGATCACCCAGTACAACCCGGTGTGGAATACCAATGAGTTCCATATCAGCAAACATAATGCCTGCACGTTCTTTTCTATCATCAAATAAAACTTCAATTCCGGCAGCTTTAAAATCGGCATAGAGTTGTTCTGCAATGGGTTTTAATGTATCAGATTTATGCATATTCATTGGTGTAATAACAACATGGAATGGTGCGATTGCTTCTGGCCAGATTATACCTTTTTCATCGTGATTTTGTTCAATTGCTGAAGCAACAACACGGGATACACCAATACCGTAACAACCCATGGTCATTACCGTTGCTTTGCCTTTATCATTTAAGACCGTGGCTTTAAGTGCTTCACTGTATTTTTTACCTAACTGGAAAATATGACCAACTTCGATACCGCGTTTAATCGATAATGTCCCTTTACCATCCGGGCTTGGATCACCTTCAACCACATTTCGAATATCAACAACGTCACCTAATGGACAATCTCTTTCCCAGTTGATACCAAAGTAATGTTTACCATCAATATTTGCACCGGCAGAAAAGTCACTCATAACAGCAACGCTGCGATCAACAAGGCAGGGAATATTTAAACTAACCGGACCTAATGAGCCAGGACCTGCGCCAATCGCATCACGAATTTCTTCATCAGTTGCAAAACAAAGTGGAGAAGCGATGCCGGCTAACTTTTCAGTTTTAATTTCATTAAGTTCATGATCACCTCGCACTAATAAAGCGACAAGTGGACGTTTACTTTCTTCATCAGCATGTACGATTAATGTTTTTACCGTTTGTTCAATGTTCACTTTAAACTGCTCAACTAATTCATTAATCGTTTTTGCGTTGGGTGTTTTAACTAATTCCATCTCCTGTTTGGCTGCAGGGCGCTCTGTAGAAGGAGCAATGGCCTCCGCGAATTCAATATTGGCAGCGTAATCGCCATCATTACTAAAGGCAATATCATCTTCACCGGATTCGGCTAAAACATGAAACTCATGCGAAGCACTTCCGCCAATTGAACCCGTATCTGCCAGAACCGGACGATAATCTAAACCAATGCGATCAAAAATTTTGCAATAGGTTGCATGCATTTCTTGATAGGTTTCATTTAGCGAGTCTTCATCAATATGAAAGGAGTAAGCATCTTTCATTAAGAATTCGCGTGAACGCATGATGCCAAAGCGAGGGCGAATTTCATCACGAAATTTAGTTTGAATCTGGTAAAAATTTGCAGGTAATTGTTTGTAACTGCGCAATTCATTGCGCACCATATCGGTAATGACTTCTTCATGGGTTGGTCCAAAGCAAAACTCTCTGCCGTGGCGATCTTTAATGCGTAATAATTCGGGACCATATTGATCCCAACGCCCTGACTCTTTCCATAGTTCAGAAGGTTGCGTGGCTGGCATGAGTACTTCTTGTGCTCCCACGTTATTGAGTTCTTCACGAATAATATTTTCTACTTTACGCAGAACACGTAATCCCATGGGTAACCAGGTATAAAGTCCGGAGGCCAGTTTGCGTACTAAGCCTGCACGAAGCATCAATTTGTGACTGATAACTTCAGCATCTGACGGGGATTCTTTTAATGTGGCAAGTAAAATTTTGGAAACACGCATGATGGAATGGTACTCATTAGCTGGAAAATTAAACGAATTTTATCTGGATGCACCGTGCGGGTACAGTCATATATGATGATTTACTTTTTCTTCTTGTTGGCAGGGCTTGGCATCACATTAATTTGATCTTGACTGCTAATGGTTGTGAAAGCGGTGCCTTTTTTAGGCGGTTTATCTGTAACCTGCCATTCGCCTTTACTGTTTTGCCACTTGTATAAAGTTGAGTTATTCAGTTCAGGTGCAACCTGATGGACTTTACCTAAAATTTTAGAACGAAAGGTATCATCCTGATAAATATATAAAGAAACCAAAGCAATAATTCCCAGGAGAATAAAATATTTGAGTTTCATGATAGTAAAATATTGCTAAATACTAAGTTAATTACAAAAATCACTGATAGATTGCTGTGCTTTTTGAATTTCTCTGGCTCGCTCTTCGTCACCAATGTTTCTTACGGTGCCATCTTTATCACGAATTCTGCGATAAACTTGGTATGTGCTTAGATGCTTTTTCGCTCTAGCGCAATTTAGATCGCGCAGTTTTTGATTTTTCGCTGTTTCTGTTGCTGCTGCATCTTTTTCATTACTTTTGTTGGCTGAAGAATAGGGAGATTTACTGTTTTCAGGTGCGGGTGCTGGTTCTTTTAAACGTTTATATTGCTTATCGCGAGGTCGTTTTTGAGAATAATGTACATTTCCTTCGCTATCGACCCACTTATAGAGCCCGGCTGTCGCCGTGCTGGTAAAAATCATCATCATTGTTAAAAGTAGCACTTTCATAACGCAATTCCGTATAGGTTGTTTAATATCAATATGTTATGTCATCTTTCCCTAAGTATCGCAGGGAGTTGCAGACTTGTAAATTAGCTTATTATGCTTAATTAGCATTTAGCTACTCATATGTGATGGACTTTTCTTTATTTTAAATTGTTTGTTATAGGCAGGCGCACCCTTAACCCTGTGAAACTTAAGGAAAATTGGCATAAAAAAAGGCTTACATGGTGCAAATATGCCTCGAGGTTGCGTATAATACGGCGTTTCGTGTTTTGTCCATTTTTTGGTGAAACACAGCCCGTGATGACGGGCGTTTTTGTCTGTGATATTGAAAGATTTGGAGCTAAAAATCGTGGAACTCAGTGGTGACGACATTGTTACTCAATTTCTGAAAGATGAAGGTGTTGAATATATATTCGGCTACCCTGGTGGTGCTGTTTTACATATTTATGATGCCTTATTTAGACAGGAAGCGGTAAAACATATTTTGGTTCGGCATGAGCAAGGGGCAACCCATGCAGCCGATGGTTATGCGCGCTCAACGGGTAAACCCGGTGTCGTGCTTGTTACATCTGGACCAGGTGCAACGAATGCTGTCACAGGTATTGCAACGGCATATTTAGATTCTATTCCACTTGTTGTCATTACGGGACAAGTGACCAGCGCATTTATTGGTAGTGATGCTTTCCAGGAAGTTGATTCTGTAGGAATCACACGCCCCTGCGTAAAACATAATTTCTTAGTTAAAGATGTTAAAGATTTAGCTATTACATTAAAGAAAGCTTTTCATGTTGCAACAACCGGACGACCAGGTCCTGTTGTGGTCGATATTCCTAAGGATATTACGGATCCAAATATTAAGATTCCGTATGAATATCCTGAGTCAATCGAGTTACGTTCATACAAGCCTGTTATAGAAGTACAGTCTTCGCAGATTGATAAAGCGGTTGATGCTTTGTTGTCAGCAAAACGCCCAATGATTTATTCAGGTGGTGGCTCAGTATTGAGTAATGCTTCAAATGAATTACGTACATTTACCAGACAACTTGGTTATCCAATTACACAAACGTTAATGGGGTTAGGTGCATATCCTGAACCTGATCCATTGAATGTGGGTATGTTGGGAATGCATGGTACTTATGAAGCCAATATGGCAATGCATGATTGTGATGTATTACTTGCTGTGGGTGCTCGTTTTGATGATCGTGTAACCGGCGAGCTAGAAAAATTCTGTCCTGATGCAAAAATTATTCATATTGATATTGATCCATCATCAATATCAAAAAATGTTCATGTTGATATTCCAATCAATGGTGATGTGAAAACAGTTTTAGGTGAATTGAGTAATGCAATTACGGCAAGTAAGCGTTTGCCAGATGAAAAAGCATTAAAAAACTGGTGGAAACAAATCAAGGAATGGGCTGCCAAAGATTGCTTACGTTACGATAATAATAGCGCTTTGATTAAGCCACAATTTGTTATTGAGAAACTGTATGAAATAACGGGTGGAGATGCCTTTATTACGTCTGATGTTGGTCAACATCAAATGTTTGCAGCTCAGTTTTATAAGTTTGATGAGCCACGTCGTTGGATAAACTCTGGTGGTTTAGGCACGATGGGTTTTGGTTTACCTGCTGCCATTGGAACACAACTTGCGCATCCAAATGACACGGTTGCCTGCATTACCGGCGAAGCCAGTATTCAAATGTGTATTCAGGAATTAGCGACTGCCTTTCAATATTCAACACCGATTAAGGTTGTAAACCTGAATAATCGATACATGGGAATGGTGCGTCAGTGGCAAGAATTCTTTTATGAAAGTCGTTATTCACAGTCTTATGTAGAAGCGTTGCCAGATTTTGTAAAACTTGCTGAAGCCTATGGACATATTGGAATGCAAATTGAAAAGCCAGAAGATGTTGAAGCTGCATTGAAAGAAGCCTTCGCAATGAAAGATCGTTTGGTCTTTATGGACTTCATAACGGACCAAAAAGAAAATGTTTATCCTATGATTGCTGCAGGTAAAGGCCATCATGAAATGCACGAAAGAGAGTTAGCTTAAGATGCAACATATAATTTCATTGTTAATGGAAAATGAATCAGGTGCACTATCACGTGTAGCAGGTTTGTTTTCTGCGCGTGGCTACAACATTGAGTCACTTACTGTTGCACCGACAGAAGATGAATCGTTATCTCGTATGACAATTGTGACTTCAGGTTCAAATGAAATCATTGAACAAATTAATAAGCAGCTTGATAAGCTTATCGATGTGGTTAAGTTAGTTGATATCACTGCAAACGGTGAACATATTGAGCGTGAATTAATGTTGATTAAAGTTAAAGCGGATACAAGCGATAAGCGTGAAGAAGTTAAACGTCAGGCAGATATTTTTCATGGCCAAATTCTTGATGTTACTGACACCACATATATCATTGAGCTAACAGGTGAAAGTAGTAAGTTAGACGGCTTTATTAAAGCAATGAATGCAGCAGATATTTTGGAAACAGTACGTTCAGGCACGACAGGTATTACACGTGGCGAAAGATGCTTACGGCTCTAGTTATTAGATGATTTAAATTATTATATAAACACGACCAAATTTATAACAGAAAATTTTAGATTTAAAATTTAAGGCAGGAAAACCATTATGAATATTTTTTATGACAAAGATTGTGACCTTTCAATAATTAAAGGCATGAACGTAGCAATTATTGGTTATGGTTCACAGGGCCATGCTCATGCGAATAACCTGAAAGATTCAGGCGTGAATGTAACGGTTGGCTTACGCACGGGTTCTTCTTCTGCAGCAAAAGCTGAGAATGCAGGTTTAACGGTTAAAGCGGTACCTGATGCAGTTAAAGCTGCTGACTTAGTTATGATTCTGACACCTGATGAATTCCAATCATCTTTATATAAAGATGAAATTGAGCCAAACATCAAAAAAGGTGCAACGTTAGCATTCGCCCATGGTTTTGCGATTCATTATAACCAGGTTGTTCCTCGTGCCGACTTAGACGTTATCATGATTGCACCTAAAGCTCCGGGTCATACAGTACGTAGTGAGTTTGTTAAAGGCGGCGGTATTCCAGATTTAATCGCGATTTATCAAAATGCTTCGGGTAAAGCAAAAGATGTTGCTTTATCTTATGCGTCAGGTGTTGGTGGTGGTCGTACCGGTATCATTGAAACAACTTTCAAAGATGAAACTGAAACGGATCTTTTTGGTGAGCAGGCTGTTTTATGCGGTGGAGCTGTTGAGCTGGTTAAAATGGGTTTCGAAACATTAACTGAAGCAGGTTATGCTCCGGAAATGGCTTACTTCGAATGTTTGCATGAATTAAAACTTATCGTTGATTTAATGTACGAAGGCGGAATTGCTAACATGAATTACTCAATCTCTAATAATGCAGAGTATGGTGAGTATGTAACAGGCAACAAAGTTATCAATGAAGAAAGTCGTTATGCAATGCGTGAAGCACTGGAAAGTATTCAGAATGGTGAATACGCTAAGAAATTTATCTTAGAAGGTATGAGTAACTATCCTGAAATGACTGCATGCCGTCGTAACAATGCTGCACATCCGATTGAGCAAACTGGTGCTAAATTACGCAGCATGATGCCGTGGATCACAGCAAACGCCCTAGTAGATAAAGATAAGAACTAATCACAAGCACTGAGAAACATGATGTCGGCGTTAAAACGATTACTCAAAATGCTCATGCACTTATTGTGCACTCGGCAACTGCTCCTGGGTTACTCTAGTTACGCCCGTCCAAGGGCTAGTCCGCTTTTTCGTAATCATTTTGCCTTGACCTCAAGTCTCTCAGTACCCGTGATGATAGGTAGTTAGTAATTATTAAAGCCGAGTTTGACTCGGTTTTTTTATTTTTGAAAATTTTATGTGAATAGCAAATAGAGAAAACTATTTTATAACTTTTATGCGAGGGCATGGAATTGGAATAGTTAAATGAGGATCGTCTGCCACACGACTGCATGGACGCAGGAGCAGTTACCTAGGGATGAAGCAGTTGAGCGGCAGGGATGGCGAATAGCCGCCTTCATTTGACTCTACTTGTTCCAGCTCTGAATTTAAACAACTATTTATAATTTATAATAAATATATAAAAACGATAAATTAGTATGGCATTTTCAAGACATCCAATTATTGCAAAAGAAGGCTGGGGCTTAATTGCTCTGTTTAGTTTTATTGTTGCTGGTTTACAGTACTACGTGAGTCCTTATACGGCGGTTTTGTGGTGTGTACCGCTGATTTTGGTCTGGTTTTATCGTGATCCTCATCGGGCTTTACCTTCAGATCCTTTAGGTTTAGTTAGCCCGGTTGATGGCATTATTATAATTGCTGAGCCTCATCCCGATCCTTTTCTCGGAAGAGATGCCTTTTTATTTCGTATTTCTATGTCTCCCGCTGATATTTTTTCAATTCGAAGTGTGACAGAAGGAAAAATCATTCAGCAATGGTTAGATCCTGAAGACGATGATGATCACCGCTCACTGGCCCATGCGATTCAAATAAAAACCGATGAAGATGACGATATCATAATTGTTTTAAGACCCGGTCGATTCTTCAAACAACTGAGTTGCGATGCGGTTATTGGCCAGCGAATAGGTCAGGGACATCGATGTGGAATAATCCCCTTTGGTTCTTGTGTCGATATTTATGTACCGGCAGAAAGTAACATTGAGGCAAATATTGGGGATCGTGTAGAAGCAGGGACGACATGTTTAGCTTCTTTAAAGCACCACTCTTAAATTATTGCGAAATCAGTTTTCTTAAAGGAGTATTATTGTTGTATCCTTTAAGAAAACTGGTTTCACAATTCTAATTTATTACAGAATAGACATGACTATGACAAATACGACAGATAAAAAGCCTCATCGCGGTATTTATTTATTGCCTAACTCATTTACTACGGCAGCCTTGTTTTGTGGTTTTTACGCCATAGTTTCTTCAATTAACGGTAAGTTTGAAATTGCTGCTATCGCGATTTTTGTTGCCATGTTATTAGATGGTATTGATGGTCGTGTTGCACGTTTGACCAATACCGAAAGCGATTTTGGAGCAGAGTTTGATAGCCTGGCTGACATGGTATCGTTTGGTTTGGCACCCGCATTAATCGTTTATTTATGGGCATTATCGAGTTTTGGTAAAATGGGCTGGTTAGTGTCTTTTATCTATGTTGCTTGTGCGGCATTGCGTCTTGCCCGTTTTAATACGCAAGCCAGCCACAGTGATAAACGTTATTTTCAGGGATTAGCAAGCCCATCAGCGGCGGCTGTTGTTGCCGGTTTAATTTGGAATGGTGAGTTTTTAAGAGATTATCTTCCTGAGCCAACATTGCAAATTGTTGCATTAGTAACCACCTTTTTAGCTGGTGTGTTAATGGTGAGCAATGTGCGTTATCACAGCTTCAAAGGTGTGAACTGGCGTAGTAAAGTTCCTTTTGTCACTATTTTGATGTTTGTTTTTGTTTTGGTTTTTGTTTCTGCAAAACCCGCGTTAGTCTTATTCACCATCTTTTTCGTTTACGCTTTTTCCGGCCCGGTTTTAACTTTGATTCAATTGCGACGTCGTCGTGCAGAACGTGCATTACTTAAGCAAAATAAGGCGGATTAAATCACAGAATTACAAATATCAGGCTAAAGAACTTGGCAAAAGTAAAAACTCAGGCTATATTACCCACATGAACACCTCAACTAACAGCAAAACCATGAATAACACCTATGCCCAGCATAGTGTGGGGTTTTCTGTGTCTAAATACTTACCATTAAATTTCCTCCTATTACGTCTCCTGCCTTAGGGCATATATAACAGAGCGCGCATGGCTAGGGCGCCTACCTCATTACTGGCTGAATAAATTAAAAAATCCCTGTTAGATTTATCTGCAGTCCATGGCATAATTGGGCTCAGAATGGAGAAGAAAGATGTCCAATAGTAAGAAAGAGAAATTAATCGTTTTTGATACGACGTTGCGTGACGGAGAGCAAAGCCCCGGCGCCTCAATGACCAAAGAAGAAAAAGTCCGTATCGCTAAAATGCTTGAAAAAATGCACGTTGATGTGATTGAAGCTGGCTTCCCGATTGCCAGTCAAGGTGATTTTGAAGGTGTGCAAGCCGTAGCGCAAACAATAAAAGACAGTACTATTTGCGGTTTAGCCCGTGCTTTAGATAAAGACATTGATCGCGTTGGAGAAGCTTTGAAAGGTGCCAATAGTGGTCGAATTCATACTTTTATTGCAACCTCACCGATTCACATGCAAATGAAATTACGCATGGAACCTGAACAAGTGATTGAACAAGCGGTACGCGCAGTGAAACGCGCACGCCAGTTTACCGATAACGTCGAATTTTCACCTGAAGATGCAGGCCGCTCAGAACCGGAATTTTTGTGTCGCATATTAGAAGCCGTGATCCATGCCGGCGCAACGACATTAAATATTCCTGATACTGTTGGCTATAATGTCCCCGAGCAGTTTGGTGGTTTAATTAAAACCTTAAGAGAAGGTATTCCAAATTCGGATAAAGCCATTTTCTCGGTACATTGTCATAACGATTTGGGTTTAGCCGTTGCTAATTCCTTGTCTGCTGTGATGAATGGTGCGCGCCAGGTTGAATGTACGATTAACGGTTTGGGTGAACGTGCAGGTAATGCCTCTTTAGAAGAAATTGTTATGGCCGTGCGTACACGCCAGGACATATTTCCTTGCACAATTGATCATATTGATACCACACAGATTGTTCCTGCTTCACGTTTAGTTTCAAGTATTACCGGTTTTGCAGTACAACCGAATAAAGCCATTGTCGGTGCTAACGCCTTTGCGCATGAGTCTGGTATTCATCAGGATGGTGTATTAAAAAATCGTGAGACTTACGAAATCATGCGAGCAGAAGATGTCGGTTGGTCAGCAAACCGCATGGTCTTGGGTAAACATTCTGGACGAAATGCTTTTCGTACTCGTTTGCAGGAGTTAGGCGTTGAGTTTAAATCTGAAGATGAATTGAATGATGCTTTTTCTCGCTTTAAAGATTTAGCGGATAAAAAACATGAAATCTTCGATGAAGATTTACAAGCTTTAGTGACTGAAACCAGTACCGCAGCAGAAAATGAACGTTGTCGCTTAGTGGCATTAAAAGTTTGTACTGAAACAGGCGAAACACCTAAAGCAACAATTACTTTAAATATTGATGGTGAAGAAAAATTGTCTGAAGCAGAAGGCGGTGGCCCGGTTGATGCAACCTTTAAGGCGATTGAAAAAATTATCAATAGTGGAACAGAATTACAACTCTATTCAGTCAACAACATTACCAGCGGAACCGATGCTCAGGGTGAGGTAACTGTACGCCTTGAAAAGGGAGGGCGCATTGTTAATGGCCAGGGTGCTGATACTGATATAGTGATTGCTTCGGCTAAATCATATGTCAATGCGTTGAATAAAATCCTTGATTCAGCAGAACGTGAACATCCACAGGCGGGTGATGTTTAAAATTGTACGACATAAAGAACCTGACTTGTTATTAGTAAAATTAAGAATAAGTCAGGTTTTATTTTTATCAGGCTACAACCATGTCTAATAAAAAAGCATACCTGAAAGAAATGGGCATAGATATTTGGTTGGAAAGAAATCCATCTATTCCTGAATTATCGGTTTTAGCGGAACACGTTACGCCTAAAGAAATTTTTCCTTCTGAAATAGCGGTAATTGAATCAGCAGCAGTACCTGCTGAACCAGTTGAAACTACCGATATCGAAAAACTTGACTGGCCTGCATTGCACGCACAAGCATCAAAATGTCAGTTATGTGAGTTATCACAAACTCGTACACAAACTATTTTTGGTTCAGGAAACCAAACGGCAGACTTAATGATTATTGCGGATGATACAAATGAACAATCCGGCGCATTATTAACGGCAATGTTAAAGGCGATGGGTTTCCAAAGAAGTGATGTTTATATTTCTAATATCGTAAAATGTAATTTGCCTGAGAGTAAAGAAGCATCAGATGAACAAGCCAACTCATGTGAACCTTTTTTAGTGCGCCAAATTTCTTTATTACAACCTAAATTAATCCTGGCCTTAGGGAATGCAGCCGCTCAGCATCTGTTGAAAAGTAAATCGACAATGAATCGGTTACGTGGTCAGTTACATTATGTTGATGGTATAAATGTCCCTATTCTTGTTTCGTATCATCCTACTTATCTTTTAGCTGCACCAAATGAAAAACGTAAAGCATGGCAAGATCTGCAATTTGCGATGAAAGAGTTATAAACATGAGTGCTGTAATTAATGAACCCGACATTAAATTGGCTGAAGGTCAGTTTCGTTTAATGGTTGAAGATGATCTTGATGATGTCATTAGTATAGAAGAAGCGGTTTATCCGTATCCCTGGACGCGTGGAATTTTCCATGATTGCTTGAACATTGGTTATTTATGTTGGGTGTTAGAAATCAATGGAAAAATTGTTGCATATAGTGTTATGTCTGTTGCTGTCGGCGAAGCACATCTTTTAACTATTGTTGTGCCTGAGTCTGAGCAAGGTAAAGGTTATGGCAAAAAAATATTAAATGAAATGATTCAACATGCGGTCGATGATAATGCGAGTACGATGTATCTTGAAGTAAGAGTGTCCAATAAAACAGCGATACAACTTTATCATCAACGTGGATTTAATGAATTGGGAATACGCAATAATTATTACCCGGCAGAAAATGGCCGTGAAGATGCTTTGATACTTGCATTAGATTTAAGTTTTGCTTAACTTCCTTGTTGATTATTAAGAAAAATCTAAGCTGAAACAATATCCGGGTGTAGTCCTTTGTAATGTAATTTATCCATCACTAACATTGGAATATTATAGTGTTCTTCATATTCAACAAGTATGTCATGTGGTTGAGTAATATTCATTTCAACATTTGTGACATGAGGGAGTGCTTGCATGAGTGATTTTAATTCTCTGAGTGATTTTGGATCAAGATCATCATCAATATAAACTTGTATAGAATGCATATTAACACCTCGGCTAGTTAAATAACGTTATGCATAGTACTGGTATAGGCAATAAATGGATCTGTGTCAAGAAATGCAACAGTGAATCTTTTGTTTTTGAGGTTTAAGTTAAAGATAATGCTTCTTGCAGAGTCTTTTCATGTAAAATATATGTAATTGAATAGTTTTTTCAATTAACCGTGAAATTTTTAAATATTTTTATTACAGAGTTATTAATTCAATGCCACCATTTTTAGAAGAATTAAATCGGCGTCGTACTTTCGCGATTATTTCACATCCCGATGCAGGTAAAACCACACTCACTGAAAAGCTATTGTTGTATGGACATGCCATTCAGGCATCCGGTACGGTTAAAGGTAGAAAATCAGATCGCCATGCAACCTCTGATTGGATGGAATTAGAAAAAGAACGTGGCATTTCAGTGACCTCGGCAGTTATGCAGTTTCCTTATAAAGATTGTATCGTTAATCTTTTGGATACTCCCGGACATGAAGATTTTTCTGAAGATACCTATCGCACTCTAACCGCCGTTGATTCTGCATTAATGGTTATCGATTGCGCAAAAGGGGTAGAAGATCGCACCATTAAATTAATGGATGTTTGTCGTTTACGTGACACACCCATTCTTACCTTTATAAATAAGTTAGATCGTGAAGGTCGTGATCCAATTGAACTACTTGATGAAGTTGAAGATATTTTAAAAATCCAATGTGCACCCATTACCTGGCCAATCGGAATGGGTAAAAGACTTAAAGGTGTTTTTCATTTATACAATGATTCCGTTCATCTTTTTAGTGCGACTCATGGCGGCAAGATCCAGGAAGGTGAAGTAATACAAGGGCTTGATAATCCAAAACTCAGTGAAGTGTTGGGTGAAAATATTGTTGCAGAGTTACGTGATGAAATTGAGCTGGTTAAAGGCGCAAGCCATGAGTTTGATCCGGAAGCCTTTTTACAAGGTAAGTTAACCCCTGTCTTTTTTGGTTCTGCAACCAACAACTTTGGAATTGAAGAATTACTCGATTATTTTGTTTTGGCAGCGCCAGGCCCACAAGTACGAGCAACGCATGAGCGAAAAGTGAAACCGGAAGAAGAAAAGTTTAGCGGTTTTATTTTTAAAATTCAGGCCAACATGGATCCGTCTCATCGTGATCGTGTTGCCTTTATGCGAGTTTGTTCTGGTACCTATGAACAGGGTATGAAAATGAAACATGTACGTATCAATAAAGACATCAAAGTAGCCAATGCTATTACTTTCATGGCAAGAGATCGTGAAAGTGTAGAAGAGGCTTATCCTGGAGATATCATTGGATTACACAATCACGGCACGATTCAGATTGGTGATACATTTACTCAGGGCGAGTCCCTTAAATTTAGTGGTATCCCAAATTTCGCACCTGAATTATTCCGTCGGGTACGCTTAAAAGATCCGCTGAAAATGAAAGCATTACAAAAAGGTTTGGATCAGCTCAGTGAAGAAGGGGCAACACAGGTATTTCGTCCGTTGAATAATAATGATGTCATCGTCGGAGCCGTTGGTGTCCTGCAGTTTGATGTTGTCGCTTTTCGCCTGAAGGAAGAATACAGCGTGGAATGTGGCTTTGAGTCAGTAAATGTTAATACTGCGCGTTGGGTTGAATGTGATGATGAAAAAATGCTGAGTGACTTCAACAAAAAGGCTGCAGATAATTTAGCACTCGATGCCGGGGGAAGTTTGACCTATCTGGCTCCAACCCGTGTAAACCTCGATTTAACTATCGAACGCTGGCCAGATATTGAATTTAGGGCGACACGCGAGCATTAGTTTTGTAACCTGGGGAAGGCATATGGCGTCAAATCAGCAAAATCTGCTTATTAGCATATAGTCATTACCTCAGAATTGTGCGAATTACGTTCTTAATGATTCTCTGGCTCAATAAAAGAAGCAGGGATCAGTGATGCCTTAATAAATCTGATATACACTATCCTAGCCTACCCAAATTAGCCTCTTCTTAACTTTCCAAGATATCATGTAACCTGTTGTTTTTAATATGAATTTAGTAAAAATGGACATTATGTTTCATTTTATATTCATTTTGCTAAATAATTTGTCAACCAATCCTGCCGTGCCGCGTTGTTATTACTAAACGCAATAAATAAAACACAAAACAGGAGCAGTACCATGAAACAGTCAATTTTTACCATTACAGCATTAAATATCTTACTTGCCACAGCTATGCCCGCAATGGCAGACGGTGTAGGTGAACGCATTAATTCACGGCTTGATCAACGTGGTGAAAATATAAATCAGCGTTTAGATCAGCGTGGTGAAATTATTAATGATCGATTAGACCAACGTGGCGAGAATATTAATAATCGTTTAGATCAAGCCGCTGATAGAGCTGCTGCAAAGGGTAATGACCGCTTAGCAAATCGCCTTGATAAGAAAGGCAACCGTATTGAGCACCGTTTGGATAAGAAAGGTAACCGTATTGAAAACCATCTTGATAAGAAGGGTAATCGTATTGAACACCGTTTGGACATGAAGGGTAATCGAATTCAAAATCGTCTTGAACACCGTGGAGATGTTTCTTTAACACCAGCACAACGTGAACGTGTAGGTGAACGTGTTAATCAGCGTTTAGATCGTCGTGGTCAAAATATTAACGATCGATTAGATCGCCGTGGTCAGAATATTAATGATCGTTTAGACCGTCGTGGACAAAATATTAATAACCGTTTAGATCGACGTGCACAACTGGCAGCTGACAATGGACGTGGTGGATTAGCAAAACATCTTGATCGTAAAGGCAACAGAATTGAACGCCGTATGGATCGTAAGGGTGACCGTATCGAACGTAGAATGGATCGTAAAGGTAATCGTATCGAGCGTCGTATGGATCATCGGGGTGATCGCATTCAACGTAGAACACAACGATAAGATATTGTCTTTAAGATTATGTTAAGCATTCAATTATGTTATTGTGAGGCACCCGATGGAAGTTTGTTTTCAACGGGTGTTTCTCATAAAATAATTGAAACAACAAAATCATTGATGGTGTCGCAAGCACGCATGAGCGCAGATACGTATAACCTTGAACAGTTTTTGAAGCAAGTTGAAAAACGCGCTTATCGTATGGCTTATATTGCGACCTCAAATGTTGATGACGCATTAGATATTGTTCAGGACACGATGCTGGTTTTAGCAAGTAAATACGCTAATCGAAAGCAGGAAGAATGGCCGCCTTTGTTTTTTCGTATTATGCAAAATAAAATCCGTGATTTTTATCGTCGTCAAAAAGTACGCAATGTTTTTCAAAACTGGTTTTCTTCTGATGATGAAGGTATAAATGAAGATCCTATACAGATGATTGCAGATGATAAGATTCATGATCCAGTTAGAAAAATAAGTGGTGAGAAAGACATCGCAAAGTTAGAGGATGCATTAAAAGCATTACCTGTACGACAGCAACAAACATTTTTGTTACGTGCATGGGAAGGTCTGGATGTTAAACAAACAGCAGAAGCAATGAGTATTTCAACGGGTAGTGTTAAAACACATTATTCACGGGCATTACAGGCATTAAGAAAACAAGTTGGCGAGGTGGGCTATGAGTAATAACATAGGATTTGAGAATAAGGCAAAAGCTTCTTTAGATGATAGTCTTGACGAGATAAGCCCTGATATTACTCGTCGTTTAAAACAAGCTCGTTATGCCGCTTTAGAAAAAGCAAAGCCCCGGTCATTGTGGTCATTTTTCCCTCAAGCTGCGACAGTAGCTTTTGCGATTGCTGTTGTTTCACTTAGTTTAAACTTTAACTTTAATCAAAATGAAACAACCGATACTGTGATAGCCATGGAAACAGAAACAGAAATGGAGATGTTAACCTCAAATGATAATCTGGAATTAATGGAAGATTTAGAATTTATTCAATGGCTGGTTGAGTCAGAACAATATGCCGGCTAAATTTTTAATATTGTTTTTATGTTTGACGCCTGCTGTTTTGTTAGCAAAACAGGAACAGGAGGTTTCGCCAGCTGAAAATGATTTGGAACTGTTTGAGTTTCTTGCAATGTACGACAAAAATGATATCGCATTTATCGATGCGGAAATTGAAGATAAAACTGAAGTAGGAAAGATAACAAGTCAACAAGTTGAAACGAGTGAATCTGATGAGTAATAACAGAATTTTAAAACTTATATTACTAAGCTCAATTTTAAGCTTACCTTTTTATGTGCAAGCTGAGGATGAAAGTGCTGCACCTGAAGGAACAAGCTGGGGACAGTTAAATAGTAATGAACAGAAATTATTGAAACGTTTTGAAAATAACTGGGATGAGATACCTCAAGACCGAAAAGAACGTTTACGTAAAGGCGTGAAACGTTGGCAGTCTATGTCAGCGGAAGAAAGAAAACTGGCTAAAAAACGTCTACACCGCTGGAAGAGTATGAGCCCGGAACAGCGTAAACGTATTCGTACACGATTCCAGCATTTTCGTGCTTTACCTGAATCTGAAAGACAAAAAATTCGTCAGCAACGTCAATGGTTTAAACAATTACCACCTGAACGTCGTCAGAAATTACGCAAGCGATGGAAAAACATGTCTGCAGAACAACGTCAGGATTTTCACCAGAGAATAAATCAGCGGCGTGAAAAATTGAAATCGATGTCACCGGCTGAGCGCCGTACTGCGCGTGATAAAATAAGGCAACGCATTCAATCTAATCGTAGTCAACGACGGGAACGTTTAAGACGGTAATTTAAAACTACGATGTCAACAAAAATAAATAAAACGACTTTTTCGTGGGCACTTTATGATTGGGCAAATTCAGCTTATGCGACGGTTATTCTAGCCGGTTTTTTTCCTTTGTTTTTCAAACAATACTGGAGTGATACAGCAGATGTATCAACCAGTACATTTCAATTAGGTTTAACCAATTCTATTGCCAGTACCATCATTGTTATTCTTGCACCTGTTCTTGGTGCAATAGCCGATGCGGGTAACTTAAAAAAACGCCTGTTATTAATTTTTGCTAGTTTAGGTATTTTAATGTCTGGTGCACTTTATTTTGTTGGGCAACATGAAACGCTTTTAGCGTTAACTTTTTTTGCCTTATCGGTTATTGGGTTTTCCGGCAGTATTGTTTTCTATGATTCTTTATTAACTGACGTCGCTGAAGAAATTGATTTTAACAGGGTTTCCAGTTTTGGTTATGCCCTGGGCTATTTAGGTGGCGGTGTCTTATTTGCCTTTGATGTTTATATGACATTAAACCCGGAAAGTTTTGGCTTTCAAAGTAGTGCAGAGGCTGTGAAATTTTCATTTTTAACAGTATCTGTTTGGTGGTTTATTTTTTCAATTCCATTATTTCTTAATGTGTCTGAATTTACTAATCGAGAAATAAAAAATAAAGATACAAAAACAAGAGAAATTGTTTTTTCAGGATTTAAACAATTAAGTAAAACGTTCCATAAAATAAAAAAGTTACGCATGGTACTTTTATTTTTATTGGCATATTGGTTATACATTGATGGTGTTGATACCATTGTAAGAATGGCAGTCGATTACGGGATGTCATTAGGTTTTAACTCAACAGATCTCATTACAGCGCTATTAATAACGCAATTTGTTGGTTTTCCTGCGGCCATAGGCTTTGGCTATTTGGCGAATGTAATTGGTGCAAAAAAGGGGATTTTAATTGCTATTGCGGTTTATTTTTTTATTACCCTTTGGGCAGCACAAATAACAGTCGTCTCAGAATTCTACATGCTCGCAATTATCGTTGGTTTAGTTCAGGGTGGGGTGCAAGCATTAAGCCGTTCATTTTATGCTGGCATCATCCCAAAACATCAATCGGCTGAATTTTTTGGTTTTTATAATATGCTAGGCAAATTTGCAGCAGTTATAGGTCCCATTATGATGGGATTGGTCAGTTTAACCACACAAAGCCCACGTTTATCGATACTTTCAGTGAGTATTTTATTTATTACAGGTGGAATCCTGTTATATTTCGTTAACGAAAATAAAGCGAAAGACATGTTAACGGACTATGTACTTGAAGATTAATCGTAATATTAGGTGACACGATGAAAGATAATGAAAAAGAACCTTCCTTGCTCGATGTCACAAGAAGTGTACTGTGGGCAATGATTGGTGTACAAAAAAGTAAAAACCATGAACGTGATTTTAAACACGGCAAACCATCGCAATACATTATTGTTGGTTTAATTGGTGTAGCAATTTTTATCACGATTATTATTATGGTGGTGAAGTTTGCTTTGTCGATGGCAGGAGTCTAGCTCTATATTTTATTTGGGAGATTTAAAAGGATTCGGGATAAAACAAATCCCTCTGATTCTATAATGATTTCCTTTAATGCCCTCATTAATGCATAACAATGGTCTTATTGTTTGACCCACAACTTTAACGTTAAAGGCCATTGCACTAACAATTTTTGTTGCGGATCGCCCCATAAGCCAGCGATTTTTTCATGTTTTTCTTCTACAGGGTTAACGCCTTTATCTGCCTCGTATTTTTTCACCGCAGACCAGGTGCATAAATAGCCGATCAGTTGAGATAAGTCCCAGTTTGTTTCCATCTGAAATAAGGGGGCTTCAATTTTTTGCAGGGGGAATTGAATATTTTTATATCCTTGTTCGACTATTTTTCGTTCAGGTGGCCAATATTGATCAAGCATGGAACCATATAAATGATTAATAATATTGTTTATTTGCGGATTGATATTTAGTAAACCATATGTCCATACTGCCAAAACACCTTGTGATTTTAATACCCGTAATACTTCAGCGGAAAATGCATCAATATCAAACCAATGTAGTGCTTGCGCAACAGTGATTAAATCTACTGAATTGTTTTTTAATGAGGTTTTTTCTGCAGCTTCAACTTTATAAGTAACGCCATCTTTACTCTTTGCATTTTCTATTTGATTTTTACTTGCATCAGTGCCGATGACTTCTGAAAAATGATTAGACAAGGCTAAGGCAGATTGCCCACTCCCTGTTGCACAATCCCACGCTAGTTCATTAGAGTTTGTTATTGACGACAAATATGAAAACAGATCATCGGGATAGCCTGGCCTGTATGAATGATAGGCATCAGAGCTTTGAGAAAAATAATCTTTAAATTCAATAGTCAAAAACAACTCCAGATAATTTAATTACTTGCTCGACGTGATACAGCCAGCCATGCACTAGCACCTAAAAACAAGAGGCCACTAAATCCATTTTGTAATTTAACAAGCCTGCGCTGTTCTAATAACGGTTTTAGTTTTACAGAGAGAAGCGCATATCCCGTATCGAGCATAACCGCTAGCAATAAAAATGTGATAGATAGAAGACTAATCTGTACTAAATAGCTCTCAGTAGAAGAGACAAACTGAGGAAAAAAGGCGCTAAAAAATAATAATGTTTTCGGATTGGTTAATGAAACAAAGAAACCTCTTGAAAAAGAGGCAGAGGCTGTTAATTCAGTGCTTGATATTTTGTTGAAGAATGCATATTTAAAATGAAGTAAACCAAGGTAGAGTAAGTAAGCGACACCCACCCACTTGAGAATGTAAAATCCATTCGTTAAAAATTGTATAAAGGTTGAGGTGGCAAGAGCAACTATAATCAATTGAATCGCCATGGCAAGTGATGTTCCCGCAACAGTTTGAAGTCCACGGTGTTTTCCATGGCTGAGACTGGTAGAAATAATGATAAGCACATTCGGCCCCGGAATAATAATCAAACCGAACGAGACAATTAAAAATGTAAGATATAAGTTGATGTCCATAATTGTACTGAGCTTTAATTAAAGTGTATTAGCGAAAAATGTTCTGACCCTGTTTATTCTGCCCTGTTTATTGCTGCGATTTAAATGACTTGTTATATGCTTTTTAGAAAACCACATTAGAGTGGCCCGCTACTGAATGATTAGATTTGTTACAAAAAACAGCCCTTTTGCAATGGATAACGTTTATCTTTATTTACCCATTGCTCCAGGCTTGCAACGTTCCCATTGAACGTATTGTTAGGCTTTTTGTTATGTTAATCTGGCAAGTTATTATGTGAACCGTCACAATATGGTGGATTATTTGTGTATTTACATTGGCATACATATATAGAACCTGTTTTATCTGGTGTGAATGCTACTGGTTCAAAATTACCATCTACATGTGCGCCATCACAAAATGGTTGATTTTTAGACTTTCCACAACTGCACCAATAATATGTTTCCCCAGCTATTACGTTAATTTCTAATGGCAGCTTATCAACAATATTCGGTTTGTTCATACTTCATTTCCTCTTGAATTTGTAAAACAGAAATGACAGTATTTCATAGAAGCATTTTTAACATAAGTACGCACAAAAATGTGCTATAGGAACATTTTGTATACCATGGAAATTGAAATGTCAAAATTAATTTGTCCTGTTGAACGGTCACTAGAGGTAATTGGAGGAAAATGGAAAATAGTGATTATTTTTCACCTTTCCGGTGGAAAGAAACGATTTAATGAACTACGGCGATTAATGCCAAATGTTTCACAACGAATGTTAACTAGACAGTTACGCGAATTAGAAGAACACGGAATTATTGAAAGAAAAGTGTATGCAGAAGTTCCACCGAAAGTCGAGTACTCTTTAACGGAGCTAGGCGACTCTTTGAATCCTATTCTTGATGTATTACATGAATGGGGAAGTGAGCATTATGAAATTATGGGTTTAAATCTCTTGAAAACCTGATGATTTGCAAAAGAAGATTTCAAAAGAGAAGCGGAACGGCTGAATTTCTTTGTTATGCGTTTTTAATATTTAGTTTCGACCACTTTTTTATTATTTTCTCAGTAATATATAACGGATGAAAGTTGTATGACGTTAATTCTTCGTTTGTAAGGTATTTTGTAGCTGATAATTCATGGTTCGTTTTTAGCTCGCCCGTTGCTTCAACCTCAAATGCGATAATAATTTGGTTTTGTTCAAAAAAAGAATAGAGGCCTAAATAATTAGTGATTTTTCCATTTAAGTTTAGCTCTTCTTTTACTTCTCGTAATATAGCATTTTCTATTTCTTCGCCAGGTTCTAAATACCCTGTTATAAGAGAAAAAATTCTTTTTGGCCATTGAATATTTCTTGCGATTAGATATTTTTCATTATGTTTCACTAATGCAGCCACTACAGGTATAGGGTTGTTCCAGTGAACATAGTTACATTCATTCGCACCACACTTAAAACGACTAGAGTTTTCTAAATTATTATTAGGTGCTTTAGTTCCGCACTCTGGACAATATTTCATAAGTTTCATTTATTTATTTTACGTATAACGACTTAATGTAGTTGTTAGGTTGGGTAGCAAAAGCACCCACTACACCCATAGGCCATAGCCCTTGTTTCCCAGACATATACTCTTGCCTATATCGCCCAAATGTTGCGTCAAGATCGGACAATAATTTCACATCGTTTCTATTAGATACAGGCGGATCTATACTTCTGATCTTGGTTGCTACACGAAACACTGGATTCTCTTCATCCCACGTAAAACGGGTGCCTGGAGTAATAAGATTTACGTACTGCTTTATATCAGGGTGTTCTGCAGAACATAATTTTTTCCATAAAAGTTCATCTGAACTCCATATATCACTCTCATCTATAACATCTAGTTTCGATGCGATCTTAATAGCTTCTGCGGTTAACTGATATAACCCCACTTCTCTGAAACTAGACCAACTGGCACGATCTGTTTCAATAAATGTATATGCCATCCATCTCGCTGCTTCAGGGTATTTAACCACAATCCTCCCATCTTTAACCTCGAGAGATTCAACAGCCGATCGTATTTCGCTACCATTAGCCAAACCGAGAAATTCCAAATCTCTTAAAAAATAGTCCAACCTGTCCGCGCACAACGCCGGTGATTCCTGTTCGAGTAGCTTGAATTTATCCTCATCCATAAATTCAATCCAATCTCGCCCAAATTTACTGAGTATTTTTGGTATATCTGAACCAGCTACATACTCTTCTTTTTTATCCTCGTGATAGCTTTGAGCATTATGGTCGTTAAAAACAAAGTCAATAACGTGACTGAATGCGGTATGACTTACATCATGAAGTAATGCTGCTATCTGTTCATCTAGTGAAGCTCCAAGGCGACGGACTAATAACATTGCACCAACCGAATGATCAAAACGTGAAAATGGTGGAGTGATGCCAATCAAGGCAGTTATCCCATGTTGAGATATTCCTTTTAGCCTCTGCATAGCTTTACTATCCATCAATTCCAGTAACACAGGCTCCTGTATTTCGACAGTTCCATAAATAGAATCATTGTACTGCATTGCTAATCTCGCGCTCCTTCTGAATTAATGCCTAACGTTTTTAATAAGTAGCGACCAAAAACGTGCGCAGCTCGGCTTTTGGTTGTCCAAGAGAGTGAACGAACTTAATTTTCTTGTTAGGCATTTAGGTTGTTATTTTTGGAAATTTTATTGATTTATTGTCAATTGATGCCAAAAATATAAGAGTACTTATTTTATTTCTATGTATTTTTACAGTTTGACCATTAGTTGCTAGTACAAACGATATTGTTTTTGGTTTTATAATTTTCCCATAAAGATCATCGCCGTCATTTGTTTTTATTTGATCTGTGGGTGGAAATCCTGAACCATCCGGGCGCATAAAATGCACATGTACAATTTTATTTTTTTTTACAGTTATAGTTCCAAATGAAGTTTTTATATTGAATTCATTTTCAATAACTTTACCAGATGCTGCTTGACCATCTCTTAGTATTATTTGATCTCTTGAGTATCTCATTTAATTACCTTTTTGATATATTCCTAACATTTAAATCAGAGGCGCGGTTTTTGTGTCCTCTGAATTTTTTTGTTATCTGTATTACTCGGTTTCAATATCTCGCTCATCAAAGACTTCCTTTGCTGCAATTAGACCGTTTAAAGCAGCAGGAAAACCTGCATAAACTGCCATTTGTATCATAATTTCAATTATTTCTTGTTGTGAACATCCTACATTTAATGCTCCATGTACATGAACTTTTAATTGGGGTCTTGCATTTCCCATAGCTGTTAAAGCGGCTACTGTTGCAATCTCTCTTGATTTTAAGTCTAAACCATCTCTACAGTAAACATCACCAAAAGGAAATTCGATCAATAAATCAGCAAAATCTGGAGCAATCTCTTTTAGTGTATTAATTACATTTTCTCCTGCTACTCCATCTATTTCTTTTAGTTTATTCCATCCTTTTTTATACCTTTCTGATTTCATCACATTCTCATTTTGTTGTTACAGATAACGTTATAAATAAGTGGCAACCAAATGACGTGCGGAGCTTGACTTGCTTGTTAGAAACTTTCATATTTCAGTTGATTGATTATTTTTCAGATAATCATCAAGCTCCTCAGATGCCCATGGAACGTACACGGTATCGGTGGCTCGTGGGTCTGCAAGTATTTTACCTAACAACTTATTAGATACGTGTGATGCTATTATAACGCCAGAACTAAAGGTAGATTTAATTTCCTCAGTTTCTAGAAAAACATTTACACTCCCAATTTTAGTTGCTCCACTTTTTTGTAATTTCGTTGCTATGCCACCAATAGCATCGCTTATAATGCCATCTAGGTTTGTTTTACCTTGAACAAATATAATAACTTCATTCGTATCATTATCAATAACCTTTGCCATAGCCATAGCAAAGGCATTTTGAAAAGCTTCAATAGAAGGGGCTGATATTTTCGTATGATAGTGCATTCAAATTCCATTTATTATGTGTTTCTAACGTTTTGCTAAGGGGCAAGCAACTGTGAGCAAAGCGAGCGGTTAGTTGTCCCTTTTGAGCAACTTGTTATATTTCATATTATTCTACCAACCTAACTTCACTAAATTGCATATTGATAGGATTGCCTTTAATTTCAAGCACCCCTTTCTCTGCTAATAAAGTAACACGATAGGCATAGTAAGTATCTGGGATACCCTTAACTTTATTATTTCGTTCGGACATTGTTGTACTTACTACTCGAGAAACTTTACGCCAAAATTGACAGGCGCTAGCTACTAACAACTTATCAATATTTTTCATTTCATTTTCATTTAGTTCCGCAACTAGATTAAGTTCACTTTGACTTAATATGCTTTCTAATTTAATACGATTACTCATTTATTTTTAAATATAACAGTAAATTAGATAGAACTCTGTAATTTACCTTGTTAGACAGAATCTATCTAATACAAAATTAGTTTTTAGCTGAGGGGGAGAGCTAACTATTTATTTTTATTCACTATAATGCTGGACAGGCTATAAAAGCAATCAATACAATTGCAGAAATAACAGGTAAGTTTGGGTTTGTTTAGGGGCTGTGAAGATGATGACGCACTATTGGGGTGCATTGCACCCCCCAATATCCTTTGGATCACATGTTTTCGATTTTCTTTTTCTGTTCCTGCAAATTTGCTAATGCACTTTGCATATCAGCTAACTTATCTTTTTCTTTTTGTACTACGGTTTCGGGTGCTTTATCAGTAAAGCCAGAGTTTGATAATTTACCTTCCAACGCTTTAATCGGTTTGATGAGTTTTTCAGTTTCTTTATCTAGCCGTTTTAACTCTGCGTCTTTATCAATGAGTCCGGCCATGGGGATGAGCAGTTTCATTTCACCGACGAGTGCGGTTGCAGACTCAGGCGCATTATCACCCGCGTTTAACCAGATGATGCTTTCTAATTTGGCCAGTTTCTTCAAATAGTTTTCATGGGTTTCAAATAAAACTTTGTCGTTATCACTGCCGTTTTGTAATAAAACAGGTAAGTCTTTACTTGGTTTAATATCCATACCACTTCGAATTTGACGAATGCCGATAATAAAGTTTTTAATCCATTCAACTTCATCAATTGCGCTTTGATCAAAGTTCGCTTCGTTATATTCAGGGTAAGGTTGTAGCATTACGCTTGATGTATTACTTCCGGAGGTATCACTTCCAGCACCATCAATACCTGCAAGTGGTGCGATACGCTGCCAAATTTCTTCAGTGATATAAGGCATGGTTGGATGCGCTAAACGAAGAATGGTTTCTAATACATGCACTAAGGTATGACGTGTGCCGCGTTTAATTGCATCGCTTGCATTGTCATCAAACAATACTGTTTTCGATAACTCTAAATACCAGTCACAATATTCGTTCCACGTGAAATCATAAATGGCACTGGCCATATGATCTAAACGGTAGTTTTTAATTGCGTCTTCCGTGGTCTTTGTTGTTTCTTGTAAACGACTTATAATCCAGCGATCAGCTGCGGTGAGTTCAATGTCACCTCCATTTTGACCGCAGTCTTGGTCTTCAGTGTGCATTAATACATAACGTGCGGCATTCCAAATTTTATTACAGAAGTTACGGTAGCCTTCGATGCGACCCATATCAAAATTAATATCGCGGCCATTTGACGCTAAGGAGGCAAAGGTGAAACGTAGGGCATCAGTCCCGAAGGCAGGAATGCCATCAGGAAAGTCTTTACGTGTTTGCTTTTCTATTTTGGGTGCATCTTTAGGGTTCATTAAACCTGTAGTACGTTTAGCAACTAAAGGTTCTAATTCAATACCATCGATCAAATCAATCGGATCTAACACGTTACCTTTAGACTTTGACATCTTCTGGCCATGGGAATCTTTTACTAAACCATGGATGTAGATTTCCTTAAATGGAACATCACCCATGAATTTAAGTCCCATCATGATCATGCGTGCAACCCAGAAGAAAATAATATCGAAGCCAGTTACCAATACACTTGTTGGGTAAAAGTTTTTTAGGGTTTCAGCATCAATATCATTTTTTTCAGGCCAACCTAGTGTTGAGAAAGGCCAGAGTGCAGATGAGAACCATGTGTCTAATACATCTTCATCTTGGCGTAGTGCAATGTCACCAAGCTTATGTTTTTCGCGTACTTCTTCTTCGCTACGACCGACATAAAACTTTCCTTCATCATCAAACCAGGCGGGGATACGATGTCCCCACCAAATTTGACGACTGATACACCAGTCCTGAATATTGTTCATCCATTCGTAGTACGTATTTTTCCAGTTGTCCGGGACAAATTTAATGCTGCCATTTTCTACGGCTTCGATTGCAGGTTTAGCCAGTTCTTCAACTTTCACATACCATTGGTCAGTTAAGTAGGGTTCAACTACGGCACCGGAACGATCACCACGTGGCACCATCAATTTATGCGGCTCGATTTTATCCATTAAATCGAGATCTTCTAATTCTTTAACAATTTGTTTACGGGCTACGTAACGATCTAAGCCGCGATATTTTTCTGGCACTTCATCATTAATCGCTGCATCGATGGTCAATATATTAAATATCGGCAGGTTATGACGTTTACCCATTTCATAATCGTTAAAATCATGTGCCGGCGTGATTTTTACACAACCCGTTCCAAATTCCATATCAACATAATCGTCAGCAATAATCGGAATCTCACGACCCACTAAAGGTAGTGTTATGGTTTTGCCAATCATCGATTGATAACGTTCATCATCAGGATGTACCGCAACGGCACTATCACCTAACATAGTTTCAGGACGCGTTGTCGCAACGACTAAAACGCCAGAACCATCGGTCAATGGATAACGCATGTGCCAAAGTGAACCGTTTTCTTCTTCGGAAATCACCTCTAAATCTGAAACAGCAGTGTGTAAAACAGGATCCCAGTTCACCAAACGTTTGCCGCGGTAAATTAAATCTTCTTCATACAGTTTTACAAAAACTTCCTGAACCGCATCGGATAACCCCTCATCCATAGTGAAGCGTTCACGAGACCAGTCTAAAGATGAACCTAAACGACGTAACTGACGCGTAATATTGCCACCGGATTCTTCTTTCCAATCCCAAATTCTATCAATAAATTTATCGCGGCCAAGATCGTGGCGCGTTTTACCATCCGCATTGAGTTGGCGTTCAACCACCATTTGCGTTGCAATACCGGCATGATCCGTCCCCGGTTGCCATAACGTGTTATGACCTTTCATGCGGTGATAGCGGGTAAGCGTATCCATGACCGTGTTATTAAAACCATGCCCCATGTGCAGGCTGCCGGTGACATTCGGTGGAGGGATCATAATCGAGAATGATTCAGTGCCACCTTTAGGAGAAAAATTGTCATTCTTTTCCCATGCTTCGTACCAACGTTGTTCAATTGAATGAGGATTGTAGGTTTTTTCCACGGTATTATTTCGCTATTAGTTAATTAAATGCAGGCCTGTTTAGGTCTTTAAAAGGCTGATTATTATACAGAAAATGTTGTTGGAATGGACTAAAAGATTAAAATGCCATGCTGCTGCAAGGAGGTGTTGATCCGGTTGGATCTGGGTGGATTACTCAAAATCTTTTTTAACTTGCTCGCGGATTTTATCAATTTCGTTCACCAGTGACTTTTTAAGCCCTAACTCAATCGTCACAATGCTTTTCATTAACGAATCTCGTAGTGATTTTTCGAGTTTTTTCTGCACGGTATCGAGGTAGCCCAGAATGATGTCTGGATCCGGTTCGGCGACAGACAGGGTGGGGATAGTTTCATTAACGGCAGCAAGGGTTTCGTCGATTTTTTCAGATAATTGTTCGGAGATATTGGAAACCTGCTCGGTGGCAGATTCTACATCAGCCGGGATAACAATATCATCAAGGACAGGTATTTCAAATTGCTCAGGATTATTACTAACAAGTGATGCCGGTGTCTGGTTACTGGCAATGGCAATGCTTTCCCGGGCAGCGGCGAGTTTAGAGTCACTTTTTGCCAGCAAGTTTTTAATTGATTCCAAAGCATCAACTAAAGAATCTTGCGAGTCTACTGAGCTTGCGTCCTTGTTTAGTTTATCCGTCATAAGTCCATATTATAGAGAGATTTTGTGTGTCTCAAGAGCATAACCGCGATCTCGGTAAAATTGATAGCGTTCACGACCTTTAATGCGACTATTCTCATCACCTGAAATAATTTCAGCTACACGTTCAAACTGGCTGAAAAAAGAGGGGGTTTCGTCATTTAGATTAATCAATACATCATGATGCGTGGCAGGAATTTCGGCTGTATTTTGGTGACCTATCAGAACTGATTGTTCAATATTTTCAGTCTCAGCAAGCTGATGCGGGATGAAGCTGTCTTCTTTAAATGTCCACAGTAATTCATCAAATTTCATCGCGTCTGGCTCATTCATCGTATGAATATAGATCGTATTATTTTGTGACCAGGCCTTTTCAGTGAGACGGCAGATAAAAGAGTCTGTCGCCTCCGTTGAGCCTTCTTCAATAATGTAAAAATCGATGCGGGTCATGGTTCATTAAACCGAATATTGTTTGCCACAACGTTCCATTAAATATTGGGTTAATAAAGGAACGGGACGACCGGTTGCGCCTTTTTTTGCACCACCTAGCCAGGCAACACCGGCAATATCTAAATGCGCCCAGTTGAGCTTTTTAGTAAAGCGCGAAAGGAAACAGGCCGCGGTAATGGTGCCGGCTTCCCGACCACCAATATTCGCCATATCAGCAAAGTTACTTTTTAGCTGATCCTGATAGTCTTCCCACAATGGCATTTGCCATGCGCGATCACCACATTCCGTTCCGGCGGTGAGAATTTGATCCGCTAATCTTTGTTGGTTACTGAGTAAACCGGCAGGATGTGCACCAAGCGCAATCACACAAGCACCGGTTAACGTGGCAACATCAATCACGGCTTTTGGCTTGAATTTTTCAGAGTAGGTGAGGGCATCACATAAAATGAGTCGACCTTCAGCATCGGTATTGAGCACTTCAATGGTTTGGCCGGACATGGAAGTCACCACATCTCCTGGTTTACTTGCTGCACCATCCGGCATATTTTCAACACTTGGGACAATAACGACCACATTTATGGGCAATTTGAGTTCGTTAATGGTGACCATTGTCCCCATCACGCTGGCGGCACCGCACATGTCATATTTCATTTCATCCATTGCCGCGCCGGGTTTAATGGATATGCCACCCGAGTCAAACGTGACCCCTTTGCCCACTAAAACATAAGGTTTGTCGGCTTTGTTACCGCCGTTATATTGCATCACAATAAATTTAGGTGGCGTACGGCTGCCTTTACTCACCGATAAGAGTGAACCCATACCCAGTTTTTCCATTTCTTTTTGATTCAAAACGGTGGTTTTGAGTTTGCTGTAACTCTTGTCGTAGCTATTTGCTTGTTTAGCAAGATAAGTCGGGGTGCAAATATTGCCGGGTAAATTACCCAGATCGCGTGCTGTATTTCGACCAAGACCAATTGCCTTTCCTATTTCAACCGCGAGCCTGGCTTTTTTCATTGCCCGTTTATCATCTAAATGTAATGAGACTTTATTCAAAGAAGGGTGAGTGTCTTTTTTAAGTTCAGAAAAACGGTAGTTTTCCTGTAAAAGTGCCTCAGTGGCTAAGCGAACTTGCATAGTATGAGAGAGGGCTTTACTGGCTAAATCAGCAATGCTAACAACCGCATTTTTGATATTTGCTTTACTTAACGTACTGGAAATATTACTCACAATCGTAGTGAAACGTTGGTGTGTTAGTTCAGCGATTTTTCCACAACCAACCAGTAATACTCGCTCAGAGTTTAAGCCGGGTACGTCGTGCAACATCAGTGCATCACCCATTTCGCCGGAAATATCCCCTCGGCGAAGCACCTTACTGATAAAGCCATTTGAGAGTGAATCGAGCTGTTGTGCTGAAGGCGTTAATTTTCGTTTATCAGTCACGCCGACCACAAGGCAAGGTGATTTAATGGTTTCAAGGTTGATGGTTTTGACGCTGATTTCCATACGGGATTCCTGTAAGCTTAAAAAAAGAATTGGGCATTAGGGCCTGTTTGATCTTTCATCTATTGTCTTATTTTGGCTAATTTTAGCTCTGCCTGCGTTATATTTTACTATCAATGGAGTGCATTGATACGTAAAACATGCCTTGTCAGAACTAAAATTATCTCAAAATCAGCCTAATATCTGAAAGATAAACAGGCCCTAGCTTACTCGATATAATGTTTAGTTTCAGCATCCTGGAAGTTTAGTTTTAGCATCTTGGCGATGAAATTAGTAAAACCTTAAGCGAATTTAAAACTACAACAAATGATTATTGCGCGTTATTTAATAAAAGAGATTGCACAAACGCTATTTGGTGTTTCTCTGGTACTTATGCTGGTTGGTTTAAGCGGGCAATTAGTTGGCGTATTTGCAGATGTTGCAGCGGGTACCTTGAGCGTTAGCACGGTAATGGTGGTACTGGGGCTGCAAACGCTAAGCATGTTGATGGTTATTTTACCTTTGTCACTTTATCTTGCTGTGTTGATGACGCTGAGCCGTTTTTATCAAAATAATGAAATGGCTGCATTATCTGCCAGTGGTGTCAGTCAAATTTATATTGTGCAAGTGGTATTAAGTTTTGCGTTTTTATTTTCAATTCTGATCGGTATATTTTCTTTTCAAATTATTCCCTGGACGAATGGTTTGCAACAAGATATTACACTAAAAGCAGAAAATGCATCTGAACTCGAAGGTATGACGGCGGGCCGTTTTCGGGAAGTTTCTGCAGGTGTCGGTGTCATGTATGTCGAAAGTTTGAATGATGAACATACTCAAATGCAGGGTGTGTTTTTACAACAACGTTTAAGTAATAATACTGAGTTAGTTATTCGCGCGAACAAAGGACAGCGTGAAATTGACACCAAAACCGGTGACCGTTTTATGGTGCTTGAAAATGGTGTACGTTATCAGAAGACAGCGGGTCAGCTGGATTACACAATGATTGAATTTGAACAACACGGTGTTCGTATTCATGAAAAGTCCTCTGCTATACAACAAAAAAAATATATTGCAATACCTACGTTAGAGCTAATAAAAAAAGACGGACTAATTTATAAAGCGGAATTTCAATCGCGACTAGCGCCTATTCTTTTAACTTTATTACTTTCTGCTTTGGCTGTTCCTTTGAGCCAAACATCACCTCGTCAAGGTAGTTATTTACGTCTGGGACTAGGCCTGCTGGTCTACATTGTTGTAACAAACTTAATCAGTTTAGGTAAAACATGGATTGCTCAGGGTAAAGTACCTTCTATGGTCGGTTTATGGTGGGTACATGCCATTTTATTATTCTTCGTTATTATTTTGTTGATGCATCAAATGGGGTTTCGTTATCTGTTTTCCAGAGATGCTCATAAATGAATATCTTAGATCGCTATATTGGTCAGGCAGTGATTACCGGCGTTGCCACCGTGCTCACTGTTTTTATTGTTTTATATGAATTGTTTGCTTTTGCTGGTGATGCAGGTCAAATAGGTCAGGCAGATTATACTATTTGGTCGGCAATACTTTATTCCTTGTTGCTTGTTCCACAACATATCTATGAATTATTTCCGCTTTCCATGTTGCTTGGCACTATGTTGGGTTTGGGCTGGTTAGCAAATCATAATGAACTGGTTATTATTCGCATGGCGGGTGTTTCATTATTACGTATTGTTGGTTCAATAATGAAAACTGCCGTGATGTTAATGTTATTAGCCATGGTGATCGGTGAAGGTATTGCACCACCATTACATCAATATGCTGGTGAAATGCAGATAAAAGCATTGCATCAAAATATTAACATGAACACCGACTATGGTTTATGGGCAAGAGACGGAGATACCTATATTAATGTTAATCGCGTTGAAAATGACGGGCGACTTATTGGTATCACATTATATCAATTTGCTAAAAATAATTTTATTCAACGACAAATAGAAGCAAAACAAGCGACTTATGATGGAGAACAATGGAATTTAAAATCAGTTAAAGATACCGTTTATAAAAATGATTCATTTGTCGTTAATATAGAAAAAGAAATGAAATGGAAAACATTGCTTGATTTAGATATGGTGAAAATTGTTGCCATTCCTCCGGATCTTTTATCTGTCTGGAAGTTAAATGGTTATATCAATTATTTAAAAAATAATGAACTTGAATATGCTAAATATGAATTAGTGTATTGGACAAAATTATTTTCTCCTTTTACGATTCTTGCCATGGTTTTATTAGCTGTGCCTTTTGTTTTTGGATCAAACCGGCATATTTCGATTGGTAAACAAATATTATTAGGCTTTCTTGTTGGCATTACTTTTTATATGGTGAGTCGATTAAGTGGCCAAATGGGGTTGGTTTATGGTGTGCCTTCAGTCATCAGTGCGTTGTTACCCAATTTACTGGTGATCGCTTTATCTGTATGGAGTTATAGAAAAATCAGGTAGAAAGATTAATTTTTTACACAAATATTATTTTTTGTTTTCAAAAATAATAACCTGAGTTCCACTCAACTTATCACGCCAGCTACCATTTCGATTATCAAGCAAAACCCAGATACAACCAGCAAGTGCAAATGACCACCCGGGTATTGCTGTTAAGGTCTTTGAAAATTCGGGTTTCATCCAGAATATGAGTCCAATAATAAATAACAGCCAGGCTGGTAGACCAGTAATAATACGAATAAATGTTTGTTGCCAGTTAACTGCTTTTCCATCCATTGAAACTAACTGTTGACGCCAGGCACGCATGCCTAATGTCTGTCCGCCGTGTGTCCAGAACCAACCATAGAATAGATAGATAACACCGAATAAGTAGAGTGACATAAAAATATTCTTACCGGATTCAATTTCACCTTTTGTAAAAGGTAAAGTAAGTGCGGTGGCAATAAAAATGCAGGCAAGTATAAGAAAACCATCATAAAGGGCAGTCAGTAAACGTTTAAACAGAGTCGGATGTTGCATGGATAACGTCACAATATTGAATTAATCAGATACATTATATTGTTCATTAAATGAAATAATGTCAATGTTATTTTTTGTTGCATTTATTGACGGTATGCGGTTAGCTAGGGATAGTTAAATTAATAATAACTAGAATTAAAAAAAACATTTATCAAATTTAATAGTTAAGTAATGAGGTTGAGTATGAGTATTGTTCCTGAACTTGCTGCTATGGAAGGTGTGATTGCCGCCGGTGAATATTCTTATCGTGGCGATCGGTTTACCTGTGAAGGTGACATGAACGATGATATGGCGCGTATGGCTTCCATTATGTGTCGTTCAACGACCATGGCGGTACATATGCAAATGGATATGATTAAAAACCTGGGACACGATTGTGGTTGTATTCCTGCCCGGGGTTGGATTGTTAATGGCGACAACTTTAGTGTTTGTGTTATCGCGAATCATTTTTGTTTTATTCAAAACGATCATGCTTCTCTCAATACCATCATGTCTTATATGCGTGAGAATGTGCTTGATCAAGAAGGCCAGCTAGTCTAACTGAGAACTCTGCACAAATAATATGAAACAAGATAACTGCGTTAAAACCTCTTCAAAATGCTCATGTACTTATCGTACACTCGACAACCGCTCCTGCGTTGTTCTACCTTCGCCCGTCCATGGGCTTGTCCGCTTTTTCATCGGTTTTGCCTTGTTCTCTGGTTTCATATTATCTGTGCAAAGTTCTCAACAAAATTCCGGAGAAAATAATGTCAGATTTAAATAAATTAATGGCGGTTGAAGGTGCAGTCGGTGCATTTAAATTTACCAGTAAAGGCGAATTAACTGAAAGTAAAATTGCTGATGGCTCAGAATTAAATGATCAAATCCTTGATTTGTTGTGCCATGTTTGTATCGCTAATATGTCTATTGCAACTATGCAGGCGCGTGGTTGGGAAAATATGACCGGCATGAAAGGTTTTTATCCTATTAAAGGTTTTACTATGGTGGGATTTGAATGGACGGTGATTGTTAATGAAGAGTTTGGTGTCGTTGTACCAAATAGTCAGGTTGACTACGAAGCCGCCCATGCTGCGTTAGCCAGTTAAAGGGAGACTGCTCAATGATTAAACGATTATTAGCTGTTGATGGCATTATTGCAATTTGTCACTTCCGTGATGATGGTGCGTTGATAGAAGGTTATGGTATGCCAGAAAAAATGCTTGCAGGCTTCGCGAAGTTTGCCCATGATTATAAGCGTCTTGTTCAGGGAAATGCCGACCAGCTTTCAATGTTTACTCAAATGAATGGCTGGACACCGCCCGGTGGTTGGGTGGTAGAAGGTGATGGTGTCGCTGTTGCCAGTATTGGTAACGTCGCTTGTTTGATGAACACCCAAGAGGCATCCAAAAATGAAGTGATGAAAGAGTTGGAAGAAGCATCACATTGGTAATTTTGCTGGAGTAACTTTTGCCTGCATTTTCCTGTAGGTGATCGTTAATCCAGAATTTAATTTTATTCTTGTGATTCAAGTTTTCGATATAGCGTTCGTTCACTTATCCCTAATTTTTTAGCCAGCTCTAACTTATTATTTGTTCGGGTGGCTGCCCATTCGAGATAACGTTTTTCAAGTGCTTTTAATGTTATGAGCTCTGAGAAACATGTTTTATTGTTATCTTCATGCAAATTAATTTTACATTCATCAGGCAAATGTTGATATTCTATTTCATCATCATCAACCATAAGCGTTGCACGTTGAATAATATTACTTAGTTCCCGAATATTTCCCGGAAAAGGATATTGTTGTAAACACTCAATGGCTTCATTTGAAATAGTCATATTGATTTCCGGATAAAAACGTTTGAGTAAAGAATCAACAAGCAAAGGAATATCTTCTATGCGTTCTTTTAGAGAAGGAATGTGCAAAGGAAAGGCACTAATTCGATAATAAAGATCATTTCTGAACTCGCCATTATCTACCATTACTCTTAAGTTTTTATGACTTGCAGAAATTAAACGAAAATTTGTTTTTAATGTTTCAATCCCACCAACACGGCGAAATGTGCCTGTTTCAATTAATCGTAATAATTTCGTTTGTAAGCCGAGAGAAATATCACCGGTTTCATCTAAAAATAAAGTGCCACCGTTTGCTGCTTCTGCTAAACCTATCTTGCGTGTTTGCGCACCGGTAAATGCCCCTTTTTCATGACCAAATAATTCACTTTCAAATAGCGATTCTGTTAAGCCAGAACAGTCGACCGCAACAAAAGGGCCTTTTGAACGGACGCTGGTGTGATGAATGGCTTCGGCAATCAGTTCTTTACCCGTACCCGATTCGCCTTGCAGTAAAACACTAACATCACTGCATGCAACACGCTGAACCATTTCTATAACAGTATTAAATGCGATTGAACTTCCCACTAACCCACTTGCTTTTGGATGGGTACTGGCACATTTAACCGGTTTGGTACTTTCTATAAAATATTTAATTTCACCATTATCGTCATGAATGGGAGAGAGGTGGATATCGACATGTTCTGCCCCCGCTTTAGTTTGGTGAATGTGCAGTGATCGCTGTGCGGTATTACTTTCAAGACAGAGTTTTAACGGGCAGTTCTCGCCTTCCTGATCACAGGGTTTATTATAGTGGTGAGAAATTTCATAACAGTGACTTTTATTATCGACTGTGAAATCGTGCAATTTTTCATAGGCGGTATTGGCAGCAACAATGACATAGTCTCGATTCAGAATGACAGAAGGTTCTGTACGACTGTTAAGTAGCTGACTGACAAATTGATGATCTTTTAAAAGTTTTTCTTTCATTCATATTACTCGGGCTGACATTTATGACAAAACTATAGTCAATCATTGTCATAAATGACAGGTAAAATTATGAATTTATGCCTAATTTTTTAGAGGGTTTTATGTATCCTCTTGATTTGTTTGGGGTTATTGATTGTGGTCTGAAAGTTGCTCTATGTACTTGTATTACTCATTCTATTATTAACGAACAGAAGGATAAGACTATGTCGCATATTGTCATTATGGGAGCCGGAGTTGGCGGACTACCCTGTGCTTTTGAAATGAAAGAAGTTTTGGGCAAACAACACGAAGTAACGGTTATTGATGAAAAAGAAGACTTTCAATTTACACCATCGAATCCCTGGGTGGCCGTTGGCTGGCGTACGAAAAAAGAGATTTCTGTTCCGCTTAAGAAAGCACTATCAAAGAAAAAAATTAACTTTATTAATAGTCGGGTTGAAAAAATAAATCCTGATATTAATACATTAGTTTTAAAAAATGGTGAAGGGGTTACTTACGATTACCTCGTCATTGCAACGGGTCCCAGACTGGCCTTTGAAGAGGTACCCGGTAGTGGTCCGGATGGTTTTACTTCGTCAATTTGTACAACCGATCATGCTGTTCACGCAATGGGTGCTTATAACGATCTGGTTGCAAAACCGGGGCCGGTTATTATTGGCGCAATGCCGTTTGCCAGTTGTTTTGGTCCGGCCTATGAATTTGCCTTTATTCTTGATTGTGTTTTACGCAAGAAAAAAATGCGCGATAAAGTACCAATGACATTTGTTACCTCAGAGCCCTACATTGGCCATCTTGGTTTGGGAGGCGTGGGTGATTCCAAAGGCATGTTAGAAAGCGATTTACGTGCACACAATATTAAATTTATTACGAATGCGAAAACAACAAAAGTTGAAAATGGCACGATGTATGTTGATGAGCTGGATGATAATGGCGAAGTGAAAAAACAACATGAGTTGCCCTTTGTTTATTCAATGATGTTACCTGCCTTTAAAGGGGTTGATGCGGTTGCTGAAGTTGAAGGACTTTGTAATCCACGTGGCTTCGTGGTAATTGATGAATTTCAACGTAATCCAAAATATCAAAATATTTATTCTTCAGGTGTTTGTGTTGCCATTCCTCCGATGGAAGTGACTCCGGTTCCAACAGGTGCACCTAAAACAGGTTATATGATCGAAACCATGTCGACCGCAATCGTACATAACATCGCGCATGAAATAAAAGGTGAAGAACCTGAAACATGTGGAACGTGGAATGCGATTTGCCTTGCAGATATGGGTGATACAGGTGCTGCATTCGTCGCTATTCCACAAATTCCACCGCGAAATGTCACCTGGTTTAAGAAAGGTAAATGGGTACATAAAGCAAAAGTTGGTTTTGAAAAATATTTTATTCGTAAAATGCGTAAAGGCTTAACTGAACCTTTATACGAAAAATTTATTTTAAAAGCGTTGGGAATTGAAAAGTTACAAAAATAAACCGTTCTATTTTTGTCAGGATTGGGCACGTTTTAACGTGCCCAATTAATGCCTGAGTTTCTAATATATCAATCCAATCAATTAGCCATAAAGTCGTTTCCGGTATGACGTTAAAAGCCGGATGGTGTATGATCAGCCTTCCTCTTAACTACTAATTCTGGACTTAGATCGCATGCTGCAATTGCTCGGTGGATTGGCCCTTTCTGACTTTCGTAAAAATAAACTTTTAACTTCATTGCAAGCCGTTGTGCCTGCCATTACTGATATACAGGCAAGCTATTGGCACTTCGTTGATGTGGAAAAAACACTCGATTCAGATGCGCGTGAAGTATTGGACTCGTTGTTACATACAGAATCGGAGTCGCAAAAGGCGGCTTCAGATACCAGCTTATTTCTTGTTATTCCTCGTCCGGGTACGATTTCACCCTGGTCGAGTAAAGCCAGTGACATTGCACATAATTGTGGTTTAACGGATGTACACCGTATCGAACGTGGGATTTTGTACCAGATAGTTAGTGATAACTCACTTGATAGTACGGAATGGGAAGCCATTGGTGCGTTACTTCATGATCGTATGACCGAATCTGTGTTTTCTGATCTTGGTGAAGCTGAACGCCTGTTTTATCACTCCGATCCAGCCCCCTTAACCCGAGTCGATATTTTAGGTGGTGGTCGTGATGCACTTAAAAGGGCAAACACCGAGTTAGGGCTTGCACTGGCAGAAGATGAAATTGACTATTTAGTCGAAAACTTTATCACGATGAAACGCAATCCCACCGATGTGGAACTCATGATGTTTGCACAGGCAAACTCAGAGCATTGCCGGCACAAAATTTTTAATGCTGACTGGGTCATCGATGGTAAAGAACAGAAAAAATCACTATTTAGCATGATCCGTAATACCCACCAGAAAAATCCCGGTGGTGTTTTATCGGCTTATCACGATAACTCTGCGGTAATGAAAGGTAATAAAGCAGGGCGCTTTTTTGCTGAGCCGCAAAGTCATCAATATGAATATCATGATGAAGACATTCATATCCTGATGAAGGTCGAAACGCATAATCATCCGACTGCGATTGCACCGTTCCCCGGGGCGGCAACCGGTTCAGGTGGTGAGATTCGTGATGAAGGCGCTACGGGTCGCGGTTCAAAACCTAAAGCAGGCTTGAGTGGTTATTCTGTTTCTAATTTAAAAATACCGGCTTCTCCGCAAAAATGGGAAACTGACTTTGGTAAACCGGGACGTATAGTTTCGGCTCTTGATATTATGCTTGAAGCTCCGATTGGTGCGGCTGCGTTTAATAACGAATTTGGTCGTCCTAATATTTGCGGCTATTTTCGGACTTACGAAGAAAAAGTCTGTAGCTTTGCTGGCGAAGAAGTACGCGGTTATCACAAGCCCATTATGCTGGCCGGTGGCTTAGGTAATATTCGTGCCGATCATGTTAATAAAAATGACATTCCACCGGGATCGCAAATTGTCGTACTCGGTGGTCCAGCCATGTTGATTGGTTTGGGCGGTGGTGCGGCATCATCGATGGCATCTGGCGATAGCCACGAAAGTTTAGATTTTGCCTCGGTACAACGCGGCAACCCTGAGATTGAACGCCGTGTTCAGGAAGTAATCGATACCTGCGTACAGTTGGGTGATCAAAACCCCATTATCAGTATTCATGACGTCGGAGCGGGTGGTTTATCGAATGCGTTACCCGAATTAGTTAATGACAGTGGCCGAGGCGGTAAATTTGAACTGCGGATGATCCCGAATGATGAGCCGGGTATGGCGCCGATGGAAATCTGGTGTAACGAAGCGCAAGAACGCTATGTTTTAGCAGTTAGTTCGGAGAATATCGACGCTTTTAGCGACATTTGCGATCGTGAACGCTGTCCGTTTGAGGTTGTGGGTGAAGCGACTAAAGAACAAAACCTGATTGTCGGCGATGGTTATTTTGATAACACGCCAATCGATATGCCATTGGATGTATTGCTAGGCAAACCACCGAAAATGCGACGAGATGTGAAGCACCACCCTGTGCAAAAACAGGATTTCTCTCTGACTGATATTAATATTACCGACGCCGCAAAACGTGTATTGGCGTTGCCAACCGTTGCCGCTAAAAACTTTTTAATCACCATTGGTGATCGAACTGTGACAGGTATGGTCGCGCGTGATCAAATGGTGGGTCCCTGGCAAGTGCCGGTGGCCGATGTGGCCGTGACCACTGCTGCTTATGACACATTAAAAGGTGAAGCCATGGCAATGGGTGAACGCGCACCGATTGCGTTGTTGGATCATGCTGCTTCTGCACGCATGGCGGTGGGCGAAGCCATTACTAATATTGCCGCCTCACGCATTAATAAAATTAGCGACATGGTGTTATCTGCAAACTGGATGGCTCCAGCGGGACACCCCGGCGAAGATGCGGGTTTATACGATGCGGTAAAAGCGGTCGGTGAAGAGCTTTGTCCAAAACTGGGCATTGCGATTCCGGTGGGTAAGGATTCCATGTCGATGAAAACAGTTTGGGATGAAGGCGAGTCCACGCGTTCAGTAACCGCACCGTTATCATTGATCATTTCTGCTTTTGCACCGGTTGAAGATGTTTCTAAAACACTGACTCCACAATTACGTACCGACTTAGGCGACAGTAATCTAATCCTGATTGATTTAGGTAAAGGCAAAAACAGATTAGGTGCAACCTGTTTAGCGCAAGTGTATAAACAACTGGGTCATCATTGTGCTGACTTAGATGATGTTAATAGCCTTAAAAATTTCTTTAGTGTTATACAAGAACTTAATAATAAGGGCTTATTACTTTCTTATCATGATCGTTCCGATGGTGGTTTGTTAGCAACCCTTTGCGAAATGGCGTTTGCTGGACATACAGGTATAAATATTACGTTAGATAACTTAGGTGATAGCTCGATTGCGAGTTTGTTTAACGAAGAGTTAGGTGCTGTTATACAAGTACAACATGAATATACTGATGATGTATTAAAGGCTTTGCATGATGTAGGTTTAGGCCATTACAGTCATGTGATTGGTCAACTGAATCATGATGACAACATTGTGATTCAATATAATGATCAAGATGTGTTAAATGAAAAACGTCGTAACTTGCAACGTGTCTGGTCAGAGGCGTCTTATCAAATTCAGGCGTTACGTGATAATGCAGATTGTGCAAAACAGGAATTCGATAATATTTTAGATCATAAAGATCCTGGTTTACATGCAAGTTTAAGTTTTGACGCACAGGAAAATATTGTCGCGCCCTATCTTAACTTAGGCCATCGTACTTTGAGACATAAACCGCGCATGGCTGTTTTACGTGAGCAAGGTGTGAACGGACATGTTGAAATGGCTGCTGCTTTTGAAAAAGCCGGTTTTGCCAGTGTTGATGTGCACATGAGTGACATCATTGAAGGCCGTCATAATCTAAATGATTTTCAGGGATTAGTGGCCTGTGGTGGTTTCTCTTATGGTGATGTCCTTGGCGCAGGAGGTGGTTGGGCAAAAACAATTTTGCATAACTCAGCCATGCGTGATGAATTTGAAACCTTCTTTAATCGTTCAGATAGCTTTGCCTTGGGTGTGTGTAATGGCTGCCAGATGATGTCACATTTAAAAGACCTCATTCCCGGCGCATCACACTGGCCACAGTTTGTACGTAATGTTTCTGAACAGTTTGAAGCACGTTTTTCACTGGTTGAGGTACAGAAATCAGCCTCTATACTTTTTGATGGTATGGCAGGATCGCGTATGCCAATCGCCGTTGCACATGGTGAAGGTCAGGTTAAATTTGTATCCGATACATTGTCTCAGCAGGCTCAAACTGATGGTTTAGTTTCAATGAAGTATGTTGACTATTTAGGTCAGGCCACCGAACGATATCCACATAATCCAAATGGCTCGGTTGATGGCATTACCGGTTTAACCTCGGATGATGGGCGCTTTAATATTATGATGCCACATCCTGAACGTTTATTTAGAACCGTGCAGCATTCCTGGCATCCGGATGAGTGGGGTAAAGATGGCCCCTGGTTACGTTTATTCCGTAATGCACGGCGCTGGGTTGATTAGGACTGGATTTAGTAAATTTAGCTTGAATTTGGTGCTGGGTTATACGATAAGTTAGTATTCACCAAGTTTTAACGTGTTCCACATGGACGTGAATTTATGAATGATAGGACAGTTCAACTCATGAAAATAAAAGTTAATGTTTCACTGCTGAAAAAGGGGATGTTTGTGAGCGAGTTAGATCGCCCATGGACTGAAACCTCTTTTTTACTGCAAGGCGTTTTAATAGAAGGCTTTGATGAAATAACACAGTTTCAGGAAACGTGTGAATACGTTTTTATTGACGAAGAAAAATCAGACGCTTCAGTTTACCCACATTTACGTAGTTTAGCTTCATCGTCCTCAATAAATGAAGACAACAACTCGGGCAATACGATTGCTTATGCCTCTGAAGAAGCAGAGCTAGAACAAAATGATTTTCAAAAAGAATTAAAATTTGCGCGTAAGCTACATTCACGTACTTTATCGTATGTTGATCAAGCACTTGAAGACATACGTTTAGGTCAGGCTATAAATACAAAGGCTGCAAAAGAAATTGTGTCTGAGGTTGCAAATAGTATTACCCGTAGTCCACATGCTTTACTCTGGCTTACAAATCTGAAAGAACGCGATGAGTACACCTCTATACATTGTATGAATGTTTGTATTATGGCGGTGAGTTTTGGTCGTTCTTTAGGTATGGATAAAGATGAACTGGAGCTTTTAGGCTTGGGTGGTTTATTACACGATTTAGGCAAGATGCGGGTTCCGTTAGAAATACTTAATAAACCGGGTAAATTAACGTTCGAAGAATTTGAAGTAATGAAAACACACCCCGTTGAAGGGCATCGGATGTTAGTAGAGCAGGGCGGCTTACCTGCCGAAGTTTTAGAGGTTGTTAAACATCATCACGAACGTCGTAACGGAAAAGGTTATCCCTCACAGTTAGATGGTGATCTTATTAGTAACATGACTCGTATTGTAGCGATTGTTGATGTTTATGATGCCATTACCAGTGATCGTTGTTATCACGATGCTATTTCACCATATGAAGCATTAAAGAATATGTATGAATGGGTGAACGAAGATTTTGATAAAGATTTAATTGAAAACTTCATTAAGTGTTTAGGCATCTATCCTATCGGTAGCGTGGTGGAATTAAATTTAGGTCATGTTGGCATTGTTGTATCTGCGAGTGAGAAAAGTAAACTACGTCCAATTGTGATGCTCATTTTAAATAGTCAACGTGAAAGATTTCCGACACCTAAGTTGATCAATCTTGCTCATCCAAAATGGAGTACTGATGCGCAAAAGCTGGAAGTTAAACGCATTTTAAGTAAGAATGAATATGATTTTAAAATTGAAGATGTTGTAATGAATGAAAGCGTGATGTAAACATCCACTATTACCGGCTAATAGAATAAAAATGACAAATGCTATAGAGATTATTGACCTACATAAAAAATACAAAAATGGTGTTCAGGCACTTAGTGGTATAAACCTTGAAGTAAAAAAAGGTGACTTTTTTGCCTTGCTGGGGCCAAATGGTGCGGGTAAGTCTACAGCAATCGGCATCATTACCTCTTTAGTCAATAAAACAAGCGGCACGGTTAAAATTTTTGGTCATGATCTTGATAATGAACTTGAAACGGCTAAAAGTTTTATTGGTTTAGTGCCGCAAGAATTCAACTTTAACCAGTTCGAACCAACTATTGAGATTGTGGTTAATCAGGCTGGTTTTTATGGAATTAATCGTAAGGTTGCTTATCAGCGCGCTGAAAAATATCTAAAACAACTTGCACTTTGGGAAAAACGTCATACTATCGCGCGTGAATTATCGGGCGGTATGAAACGACGACTAATGATTGCTCGTGCGTTAGTACATGAGCCCAGTATTCTTGTTTTAGATGAACCCACTGCCGGTGTTGATATTGAAATTCGTCGTTCTATGTGGGAGTTTTTAAAAGAAATTAATTCGCAGGGAACAACCATCATCTTAACAACACATTATTTAGAAGAAGCAGAAAGTCTTTGTAAAAATATTGCCATCATTAATAATGGTATTGTCATTGAAAACAGTGGCATGCAAACCTTACTGACTAAACTACACGTTGAAACTTTTGTTTTAAATACAGAAGAAAGTTTACAAGGCAAGTTACACGGCTGGACTGAAGGTGAGGGTTGTAATGTTAAAGAGATAGACGACTCCACATTTGAAGTTGAAATATCAAAATCATTCAGTCTGAATGATTTATTTTCTGAACTTGATAAACGAGAGATTAAAATAAGTAGTTTACGCAGTAAAAGTAATCGTCTTGAAGAATTATTTGTTCATCTTGTCGAAGAGGGTTCACAATGAACATTAATCAGCAATTTACTGCATTTAAAACCATAGTTACAAAAGAAATTTTACGTTTTGCCCGTATCTGGCTACAAACGGTTGTCCCTCCTGTCATTACTACCGGTTTGTATTTTGTTATTTTCGGGCAATTAATCGGTTCACAGTTGAGTGATATTTCCGGTTATTCGTACATGGATTATATTATTCCCGGTATTATTTTGATGGCGATCATCAATAGTTCGTATGCGAATGTGGTTGCATCATTTTACATGTCAAAATTTGCTCATTTCATTGAAGAAATGCTGGTTTCACCAATGCCAAATTATATCATTCTTACCGGTTATGTGATTGGTGGGGTCGCTCGTGGTTTAACGGTTGGTTTTGTTGTTGCGTTGATTTCAATGTTTTTTACCAAGTTTAATATACATAGTTATTTTGTTTTATTTTCGGTTTCTATATTAACGGCAATATTGTTTTCTCTTGGTGGTTTTATTAACGCTATCTATGCAAACTCTTTTGATGATATTTCGATTATTCCTACTTTTGTTTTAATGCCGTTAACGTATTTAGGTGGTATATTTTATTCGGTTGATATGTTGCCGACATTTTGGCAAAACGTGTCATTAGTTAATCCTATTTTATATATGGTGAATGCAATGCGCTACGGCATGCTAGGGGTATCCGATATCGATATAACAACGGCCTTTAGTATTATAGTTTTATTTGTTGTCGTACTGTTTTCATTTTGTTTGTATTTATTAAATTCCGGTAAAGGAATTCGCAGTTAAATTATTATAAATACCAGGATTGCTAACCCTGTCACTTTAGTCTGCTGTTTTAATTTATTAAATATAAATTATACTTTACTCAGTAATTTATCCATTAATCGATCGGATAAAAAACGTTTTAAATATGCAAAAAAGTAAGTTGGAGTTGTCACGTAATAACGTGGTTTCGGTTTTTTACTTTCTAAAGCATGAATAACCCGCTTTAAAACTGCTTCAGGCGGTAATGTAAAAGGCACGGCTGCACCTTTTTTACCAAGGCGTTTTTCAGTTGCTTCATATTCAAGTTTGAAACGACTATTCTCTTTATCAATATTTTTTTTATACGCAGCAAATGAATTGGCTCGAAATTGAGTTTCAATTGGTCCTGGTTCAATAAGAGAAACATAAATATTTGTACCTGCTAATTCTTGTCGCAAAGTATCACTTAATCCTTCAATCGCATACTTGCTTGCGCTATATGCACCTCGAAACTTCAAAGCTATAAAGCCTAATACAGAACTATTTTGAATAATTCGACCAGAACCTTGTTTTAGCATAACGGGTAAAATTAAATTTGTGAGTTCATGCCAGCCTAATACATTGGTTTCAAGTTGCTGTCGTAAAACATCACGACTAATATCTTCAATTGCACCTGCCTGACCATAAGCGCCGTTATTGAATAACGCATCAAGTGATCCACCAGTACGCTTAAGTATTTCTGTGACAGCCGTTTGTATGGACAAAGAATCATCTAAATCTAACTGAAGACTTTCCAGCCCCATGGACTTGAGTTGAGAAACGTCACTTTCTTTACGTGCGGTAGCAAAAACGCGGTAACCACGTTGATGTAATGCTTGTGCAACGCATAAGCCAATTCCGCTTGAGCAACCTGTAATGAGGATTGATTTTGTTTGATTAGGCATATAATTTTGCAGTTTTGTCGTCTTTAATTTAGCACTATATGTTCTATCTTAAACATTGTCACTAATATAGTAACAGCGTTAAAAATGAATAGGGATATTCAGACATTTTAGATGGTAGTCTGAATGGCTGAGTAATATTTTAGCTAGTAGTTCGTTAGTTCTCATGTATTTTGTTCGTTGTAGATACGCCGGATCGCCAATTACTTATTTCATACTATCTGGAAAATATGGGGGGAAGTCACTGTTGTAGACAATGGACAAGAAACCATTGCTAAGATTAACGATGATTATGTTTATGATTTAATATCAGTGGATATGCAAATATTGGTAATGAGCGGTGTTGAAGCTGTGAAAGTATTACGGCAACAAGGCTCCGCAGCCCCATTGCAATGCTTATCGCAAATGCGATGAAATAATTTGAAAATGAATGTATTGATGCAGGTTGTGATGATTATTTAGTAAAACCCATTGATACCATTATTTTACAAAAAAAGGTTGAGAAATATTTGCATAAGACTTAAGTAAATAGAATAACGATATACTGTTAAAGCCTTATTAATTTGATAAGGTAATAGTCGTTTTTAACAAAATTTCTTATTACTGCTTCAGATCACATTTTGTATATAATAAGAAAGATTTATTTGTATTTAATGGAACTTATAGTAGTATTAATTGTATCCGAACAGGGATGTTGTGTGGCTCCCCCCTCCGCTTCTTTTTTTCATATTCCATAATAATTATAAAAGGATATAGAAATGTTAAGAGTTCTATTTTTATCATTGTTACGATTTCTGAATGGTTGTGCGAACCGTTTGTTAAACAATGATTATTCTTTTCAACCTAATAGTCGAAAAGGTGTGGTCGTTAGTTCAATTCGATCTAATGATAACTGCATAAGAAAATGGTTAAGTTAAAATTATCTGATTTTGAATACCATTTACCTAGAATTAACAATAGATAGTTTAGTGATTTAGATTTTAGAGCCATTATTTTAATAAAATTATAGGATAATAAAATGAATATAAGAAATATAATATTTTTAACTTCACTCGCCATTATTTCAGCAGGTTGCGGAGGACCTTCTGCCATTTCAATTAAGCCAGACGCAACCAAAAATATTCGTTCTATCGCTATTCTGGAAATAAAAGAGCCGCTTTATCAAATAATGGATCTTTCAAGCGCAACACCTTGGGGAGCAATTTCAGAACAAAATAGAGCTAAAGAAATTAAGCCAAAATTTGTTGGTATATTAAAAAAAGAAAAGTTTTCGTTTAATAAATATCTAACTAAACAATTACATCGTTCATTAAGAAAAGCGGGTTATAAAACTTATGCGATCAAGGTAAAACGAGATGAAAAAGATATATTTCTTAAAAACTATGCAAAATACAAGTCAACAAAGGTTGATGCTTTATTAGATGTAACTCCAATAACAGCTGGTTATGTTGTTGAAAACTTATTGACATCTAGTTATTGGAGACCGGAAACAAAAACTTATGTTCGATTAGTTAACTCAAGAGATGAAGCAGTAATATATCAAGATACATTAATGTATGGTTACCATAATCCTTTTATGTCAGGTTTTGATCTTGATGCACCAAAAAAATTCCACTTTGAGGAACGAGCTGATATTTTTAAAGCAGGTAACAAAACAATAGTTGCCGGGTTAAAGGATGCAGCAAATCAAGTTGCTGAACATATTGGGAAACAATTAAAAAAATAAATTTCAGTAATTATTTTATATAATATATCAATTTAAAATTTAATAAGGAGATTTTATGTCTATTAACATAAAAAAATTAGTATTAATAATGAGCTTTATGCTTGTAAGCACTTTTACTTATGCTGAGGGTAATAGCAGTGTCATTGTAAAATCGGGTTCATTCACCTTAGCAGATAAAAACCAAACCATCGTTGGTGCGGTAACTTTTGATGAAACTTCGTCATCTGTTTTTGCAATTGAATATGAAGCTAAAATGCGAGAAAACTTAAGCTGGGGTGCTGAGTATATTGCTTATAACAACACTTATGCTTCTGGTGCAGGAAAAGCCAGCTTTACTCATATTATGTTTAATATTCGAAAATTGTTTGATGTTACGAAGCATGTAGAGCCTTTTGTTGGTATTGGTGCAGGAGCCTCAACGGTTGCATTAAGTGGTATTGGTACTGGTACGGGTGGTGGTTTTGGTTTTCAGCTAATGGCGGGTGTTAAATTTCCTTTTAAGGATTTCTCTGCTGTTGTTGAATATAAAATGATTACAGCAACCCCGGATGACAAAGCGGGAACATCCGTAAGTAGTTCGGGTAATGGTTTATTTGCTGGTATAGGTATCTCGTTCTAAAAACATATCAATCTGTTCTGGAATTAAAAATCACAATTCCAGAACAGTATTTATGTCGTTGCTATCATGTTTTTTATTTTTTTAGATAACAAACAGGTAAGAGAAATACAATTTGTTTTATGTGGAATACTATCACTGCTATAGATATTCTTAATCTTCGATTTTTCTAGTGTGCTCATCGCGTCTTTACTAAACAGAGCATGTGTCACGAGTACATCAACCTGCTTTGCTCCAGCTGAATAGAGTTGAATGGCTGTTTGAGCAACGGTATTTCCTGTGCTGAGTACATCATCAATTAAAATAACGTGTTGATTTTGAAACTTCATTTTGGGTAACTGTATACTGACATCAGCATCGCTATGTCTCGTTTTTGTTGCGACGGCATAAGAGGCATCACAAATAGACGCAACCTGTTTTACCCATTGTAGTGATTCTTCATCAGGCCCGACCAAAAAAATATCTTTCTTTAGTGATTTTATAAATTCTCCAAGTAACGGTGCTGCGGTTAAAACCATATTATTTGTATTCGGTATAACGGTATCCAGATTTGTGACTCGATGTAAATGTGGATCAACAGTAACAAGATCGTCAAACAGTTCATTTAACCACTGCCCAATTATTTGCTGGCTAATCGCTTCTTCTGCATGAAAGGATTTGTCCTGGCGCATATAACTGAGATAAGGTGCAACCAGACTTAATCTTTTTGCACCTTGTTGTCGGGCAGTTTTTGCTGCAAAAAATAATTCAATCAGTTTGTTGTTGGGATAATCAAGACTTAAACAAAAAATAATATGTTCATTTTTTTGCGGTGGTAAGGTAACCAGACTTTCTTTATCTGGAAAATGGTGAACCTGAACATCAAAATAGGGAAGGTTAAGGTTGTCAGCAAGGTGTTTGCCTTGTTGTTGATAACTTGGGAAAGTATAAATTACAGGAGTCATAAATAATATTGCCTGGCTAATTTCGAATTAGATTTCCATATAAGGTTGCGTGACATCATCCGCTGAACCAATTTTATAACCGTTATATGTATCTGCCAGTGCTTGTGCAAATTTAAAGTCAGCAGGAAACTCAGCATAAATACGGTACAATACCTCGTCTTTTTTAACTTGCTCGCCCAATTTTTTATTAAGATCAACACCTGCACGTTTATCCATAGGTGCACCTGCACGACTAGCAATCTTTGCAAGTTGAAAGTTATCAATTGCAGTCACTACACCATTTCGATCTGCTTTTATGTCGCTGTACAATGCTGCTGGATCAAAATTTATTTCGACGGTTCCTTGTTCTTTGATAATTTCATTCATTTTTTTCAATGCGCGTCCATCTTCAAGGATGTCTCTCGCAATAGTATAACCCTGCCCACCTCTGACATCGGGATCAAATTCCAAAATACGACCTGCGAGTCTTAACGCTTTTTGTTTAAGATCGGCAGGCGCATTTATCTGGTTTTCTAGTACCATCATGACATCTCGTGCTTCCATTACTGGACCAATACCATTACCAATAGGCTGACTGCCATCGGTAATCACGACTTCAAGGTGAATGCCTAAACGATCGCCAAGGTATTCAAACATTTTACGTAAACGTAATGCCTGATTCATATGCCGTACTTTTGCCGTTGCTCCGACAGGAATATCAATCAATAAATGTGTTGCACCTGCCGCCAGTTTTTTTGCCAGTATTGATGCCAACATTTGACCCTCTGAATCAATACCGAGCGGACGTTCAACAGAAATTAAAATATCATCAGCCGGTGCAAGTTCTGCTTTTCCACCCCATGCAAGACAGGCCTGAGTTTTATTAACAACTCGATGCATACTTTTTGGTGATAAGTTGACTTCGGCTAAAACAGACATGGTGTCAGCTGTACCAGCCGGTGAAGTAATTGCACGACTTGATGTTTTTGGCATGAGTAAACCATGCGCGGCAATAATCGGCACAATGATCATGGTGGTGCGATTGCCGGGTATGCCACCAATACAATGTTTATCTGCAACAAGAGGCGCATCCCATGACATGCGTTTACCTGAATCTGTCATGGCCCGAGTTAAGTGTAAAATTTCTTCACGATCCAAACCACTTTGTGCACAGGCAACAAGGAATGTCGCCATTTCCATTCTCGAATAACGATTATCAATAATGTCGTGTGTAATATATTGAAAGTCATCAAGAGTAAGACGTTCGCCATTTATTTTTCGTCTTACGGCATCCATTGAGCCGGGTGGTTCAGCATGTTCTACGCGCACCAGATGCTTTTCTTCCATGTTTAATTGGTTAAACGCCTGTTCTGCAAGACCAAGTTCACCAGGTGAAACGATGTGTTCATCATCTACAACATTCAAAACAGCATGTATGCGAGTGCTATTTGCCATAATCGAAATTTTACTCAGCGCCTGAAACCCTTCAGCGCGGTACAACTCACAATTACGATGCAAAAAGGCAACGTTTTCGTGGTAGGTATCTATGGCGACCCGCTTAAGTTTTAACATGGATTTTGCTGTGACTTTTGTGCTCATATTTTTACGTTACCATTAATACGTTATTAAATGCTATCTTCTTGTTTTAACTATTATTAATAAGTATATGCTATAAATAACAGAGGTAAATAAAAATAGGATTGAGCAAATGAGTAAACCGAGTCAACAAGAATTAGAACACGCTCTGGAACAAGCAAAGCTAATGCGGGAAACGGAAAAAGATCCTGATTTTATTGCTAAGTCATTTTTGAACTGTCATTTTCAGTCCACATATTTGCAGCAGGTTCTTCATGCTGCGGAACACTATATAAATAGTGGGCTGGGAGAAAGAGAACACACTCGTTTGACTCAGGCGATTAGCAAGGCGCGTAACGTTGATGAACGAAGTGCGAAACAGGAACATCAGGATCTTGGCTTAAGCTAAAGCGATTTATTTTTACCAATAAAGTTTGAGGTTTACGCTGCCAGTTCATGATTATGAACGTAATGATTTTTTCACTGTATGTGCAAATGTAGCAAATTTGGCAGTAAATAAGTCATAACTGGCTCAAATCCCAAAAAAGTGCTTTCGTCGCTAATTTCGCCTGATTTTCCCTGTTGTTTAGCGAATTTTGCCTTGTTTTGGTTGCACTTGTGGCGGTCAATCCGTAACATTCCCGCTTTCGTTTTAACCGTTTTTAGGATTAAGAAATGCGCACAAATTATTGTGGTGAAGTTACCGAATCATTGATCGATCAAGAAGTTACCGTATGTGGTTGGGTGCATCGTCGTCGCGACCATGGTGGCGTTATTTTTATTGATTTGCGTGACCGCGAAGGTCTTTTACAGGTTGTTTACGACCCTGATATTGAAGATGCATTTGCTACCGCTGAAAGTGTACGAAATGAATACGTGCTGCAAGTGAAGGGACTCGTTCGTTACCGTCCTGAAGGCACTAAAAATGACAAATTGGCGACCGGCCAGGTAGAAGTTTTAGGGAAAGAACTGACTATTTTGAATGAGGCAGATACCCCTCCGTTTATGCTGGATGTTGCGGATGATGAAGTCGCAGAAGATATTCGCTTAAAATACCGTTATATTGATTTACGTCGTGAACCCATGCAAAAGCGTCTGAAATTGCGTTCCAATATTACGCGTATTATTCGTAATTACCTTGATGACAATGGCTTTATTGATATTGAAACGCCAATGTTAACTAAAGCAACGCCGGAAGGTGCGCGTGATTATTTGGTTCCGAGTCGTACTCACGAAAATAGCTTTTTTGCGCTTCCACAATCACCTCAATTATTTAAACAGTTATTAATGATGTCTGGCATGGATCGTTATTATCAGATCGTACGCTGTTTCCGTGATGAAGATTTACGTGCTGATCGTCAGCCTGAATTTACTCAGCTTGATATTGAAACTTCATTTATTGATGAAGAAGAAATTATGTCGATGACAGAAGACATGATGCGCCAGATTTTCTCAAAAGCTCTGAATGTTGAATTACCCAACCCCTTCCCACGCATGACCTATGATGATGCCATTCGTCGTTTTGGTTCTGATAAGCCAGATATGCGTATTTCAATGGAATTGGTTGATATTGCTGATTTACTCCAAGATATTGAATTTAAAGTCTTTTCTGGCCCAGCAAAGGATGAAAAAGGCCGTGTTGCTGCCATGCGTTTACCCGGTGGCTGCAAATTGAGTCGTAAAGATATTGATGGTTACACTAATTTTGTCGGTATTTATGGAGCAAAAGGACTGGCTTACATTAAGGTCAATGAAGTCGCAAAAGGCGTTGAAGGTCTGCAGTCACCTATTTTGAAATTCTTACCGGATGATGCGGTAATGGAAATTATCAAACGAACGGGTGCTGAAGATGGCGATCTCGTTTTCTTTGGTGCAGATAAAGCGAAAATCGTTAATGAAGCATTAGGTGCGCTACGCGTTAAATTGGGTGAAGATTTAGGTCTCATGCAAGGTGACTGGGAGCCGCTTTGGGTGGTTGATTTCCCAATGTTTGAGTGGGATGAAGGCGGAAAACGCTGGCAGGCATTGCATCATCCCTTTACATCACCAAAAGAAGCTGACCTTGAGTTATTAGAATCTGATCCAGGTAATTGCTACTCCCGTGCTTACGATATGGTCTTAAATGGCACGGAATTAGGCGGCGGTTCAATGCGTATTTACCGTCAGGAAGTGCAGAAGAAAGTCTTCACTGCTCTTGGTATTTCCGAAGAAGAATCTGAAGAAAAATTTGGTTTCTTATTGGATGCCTTGAAATTTGGTTGTCCTCCGCATGGCGGTATCGCCTTCGGTTTAGACCGTCTGGTGATGTTGCTTTCAGGTGCAACTTCAATTCGTGACGTAATGGCCTTCCCGAAAACACAATCTGCGAGCTGTATGCTGACTCAAGCACCTTCTGCAGTAAGTGAAGCCCAATTACGTGAATTACACATTAAATTGCGTAAACCACCTGTCGCAAAAGAAAGCTAAAAATCGTTTTTATTTTTTAAAAACTGGTAGAAATTAAGGGCTAGCTGTGTTTTTTTGCATAGTTAGCCCTTTTTTTGTTCATGAAATTGGTTTTGTGACCGATATAAAAGAGAAGATTGCCCAATTAGCGATATATTGGGTTGCTAGATGAATTTAAGTTATATTTAATAAAATTAGAATAATAATGAAGGATCACCCTTTTTTGTGAAAAAGTACTGGCGCACAGATTGGATAATTGGCTTAGTGGTCATGCTTGTTGGCATGCTGGCAGCAATTACTGACCTAAATCGAGGAATTGAATTAACCGGTTATGATCTGGGTGTCCGCTTCTCTTCGACTAAGTCTGCTAATCAGGATGTTGTCATCATTAAAATTGATGAAGCCTCATTACAGGAAAAAGGTGGCTGGCCCTGGCCGCGAAATATTTTAGCCGAAGCAACTCGCAAACTCGCGTCTGCACGTCCAGCTGTTATTGGCTATGTTTTACCTCTCGACCGTGAGCAGAGTACAAATGGCCTGGAATATATTCAGGAATTAAAGAAATTAGTCGCCAAAGAATCAGGATTGAATTACGCACGGGTTAAACGATTATTACGTAGTGCTGAAGTGAGTATGGATAACGATCAGGTTTTTGCAAATAGTTTGCACAAAGCAGGTCGTGTAGTTTTGGCTATTCCTTTTCTGGATACTAAAAAATCTAAGCATCCTCCTTTGGGTCTGGCAGAGCACGTAAAACGATATCGTTTATTAAGCGTGAGAGGTATTTCCACTGAAAAATCAAGCTGGAAAAACTGGTTTGTCCCTGAACCTATTTTAAGTACCGAAAAAGTTTATCCGCCGATCAAAAAATTAGCACATCAGGCTGGTGGCGCAGGCACATTATATCTTGGTGTCGAAGAATCACATATTCGAACAGAACCATTAGTTTTAAAATATGGAAATGATTACCTTCCATCCTTTGTTTTAATGATGGCCGCAAGAAACAGGGGATTATCTACTCGCAGTATCAAAGTTGATTTGAAAAATCATCGTGTAAGTTTAGGACGCGAACAAATTAAGGTTGATACTAAATTACGTATCTATCCAAAATTCTATCGTGGTAATAAAGAGCAAAGTGCTTTCCCTGAATATTCAATATTGGATATTTTAAATGGAAAAGTAAGTAGAAGTGCATTACAGAATAAAACCATTCTTATCGGTGTGACTGCGCCTCAACATGCTTTACCACAGGTGACCCCTATTGGTGATGTGATGGCTCCGGTAAGAGTGGTTGCTCAGAAAGTCTCAAGTTTATTAAATAATGAACTATATGAAATACCTGAATGGATTTTACCCTTACAGATTTCCATGTTGTTGGTAATTGGTTTGTATTTAATGTTTTTGTTACCGCGTTTTAGTATGGGAACAGGAATGGCGATTAGTAGTTTGTTTTTAATTGCGATTTTAAATATTCATTTCATTTCTATGGTTTCACAGTCTGTCTGGTTGCCGATGATGACGCCTTTATTTGCTTTAGTCATTGGGCATTTAGTCTTGGCATCGAAAAAATTTGTTGATTCACACCTTAGTGTTATTAAAGGTGAGTTGTCACAAGCCAACCAATTGCTCGGTCAGTCGTTTCATTCACAAGGTAAACTTGATCAGGCAATGGAAGAGTATCGTAAATGTATTGTGAATACATCATTGCTTGAACAAATGTATAACCTCGGTCTTGATTACGAACGCAAGCGCCAGTTCAATAAAGCCATTCCAGTGTTTGAAGCAATACAGGAACATGCGCCTAATTTTAGAGATGTTGCAGAACGTTTAACTCGCAATGCTGAAGTGTCTAATGCGATTGTTTTAGGTGGTGGTGGTGCGGCAAGTCCAAACGGTACGTTGGTTGTTAGTCAATCGGGAATGGAAAAACCGATGTTGGGCCGTTATCAGATCGATAAAGAAATTGGTCGTGGTGCGATGGGTATGGTTTATTTGGGACATGATCCAAAAATAGGTCGTACCGTAGCAATTAAAACATTAATGCTTTCACAGGAATTTGAAGGTGAAAAACTTATTGAAGTAAAAGATCGTTTTTTCCGTGAAGCGGAAACAGCCGGCAGATTAAATCATCCAAATATTGTGACGATTTATGATGTTGGTGAAGATATGGATATGTCTTATATTGCGATGGATTACCTAAAAGGAATTGATCTGCTAGGTTACTCTAAGCAAGACACATTATTGCCAGCAGCTGAAGTGATGCAAGTAATTATGAAGGTTGCAGATGCTTTGGATTATGCTCATCAGCAAAAAGTGGTGCATCGTGATATTAAGCCTGCAAACATAATTTATGATAAAGAAACCGGTGTACTAAAAGTAACGGACTTTGGTGTGGCCTGTTTAACAGACACCAGTAAAACTAAAACCGGCACAATTTTAGGTAGTCCATCCTATATGTCACCTGAACAACTAGCGGGTAAACGCGTTGATGGTCGTTCAGATTTATTTTCGTTAGGTGTGACAATGTACCAATTATTAACAGGAGAACTTCCTTTTGTTGGCGAATCACTTGCGAGTTTAATGTATAAGATAGCGAATGAAAAACACCCCGACATTCGTATGTTTAACCCGGAGTTACCTGCATGTGTAGCAAAAATAATTAATAAAGCGTTACACAAAGATATAGACAGACGATTCCAGTCAGGTGAACAAATGGTTGGTGCCTTACGTCGATGTAAAGCACGATTTGAAGGGAAGTAAAACGAGTTTATGATTACAAATAAAACACCAAAACTTGATATCTTTGGACTAACCGATGAAGGATTAGTCAGGGATCATAATGAAGATTATATTTCATGGAGTGCAGACTTTGGTCTGGTGATTTTGGCTGATGGAATGGGTGGCCATAATGCCGGTGAAGTTGCGAGTGAGCTTGCAGTTACCAGTGTGATGGATGCGTTAGAAGAAGTTTTATCACCGGATATTAAAGATGCCTGTGATATGGACTTTAAAGAAGTGGTTCATGAAGCTGTTATTTTTGCTAATGATGAAATTAATATGCATGCAAAAACACACCCGGAATGTACCGGGATGGGAACAACGATTGTTATGTCTTTATTTCATGATGATTCGGTTATTCTTGCCAGTGTTGGAGATTCACGTATTTATCGTTTCCGTAAAGGTGAATTAAAACAAGTAACAACCGATCATTCATTAGTTCAGGAAATGATTGATAATGGTTATATGAGTGAAGAAGAAGCTGAAAACTCAACAAACCGAAATTTAATTACACGCGCTTTGGGTATTGCAGAAGATGTTAAGGTTGATGTTACACAATCACCTATCGAAACAGATGATATCTATCTTTTGTGTTCAGATGGTTTAAGTGACATGATTACTGATGACTTAATTTTTTCTACTTTAGTCAAGTCCCGACAAGACCTTAAAAGAGCAAGTGAAGAACTTGTCAAGTTAGCAAAAGAATATGGTGGGCATGATAATGTCTCTGTAATACTTGTGGCATGTAAGTAATAACAGTATTTTAATTTTATATATTTAAGAGAAAGCATTATGGCTAGATTAATTATTACTCACCAGGGCACCGTCATTAAAGAATTTGACTTATCGAAAGAAAAGGTAACGGTCGGAAGAAAACCATCAAATGATATTATTTTAGATGATCCAACGGTGAGTGGAGTCCATGCTGCTTTTTTACATATGCAACATACCTATATTGAAGATCTAAGTAGTACCAACGGGGTAAAACTCAATGGTAAGCCTGTGAATAAGCGACAGCTTAATCATGGTGATCTTGTTTTAATCGGGCAGCATGAATTCAAATTTATTGATGATGCGGTACAAGATTTTGAAAGTACAGTTGTTATTGCTCCACCTGCTCAGGCAAGTACAGAAACTAAAAAATCATTAAAAGCGAGTGTTATCATTACGAAGGGGGCTAAAGAGGGTGAGTCGATTGCTCTAAATAAACCTTATACTAAATTAGGTTCTGCCAGTCAGGTTGCAGTAATCGCCCGACGTGGTGAAAGTTACTACCTTATGCCTATGACAGGAGGTGCTCAGGGTGATTCACCTAAGTTAAATGGTAAACAAATAGGTGCAGAAAGCATGTTATTAAGTAATGGCGATATTATAGAAGTGGCTGTAACACAACTTAAGTTTACAATTGAAGGATAACGGATAATACAATGCCTAAACTATTGCTTAAACATGAAGGTATCATACTCAATTCTTATAAGTTAGAAAAAACAACCACCACAATCGGTCGTAAATCAGATAATGATATTCAACTGAACGATGCTATTGCCAGTAGTCACCATGCACATATAATGATTAAACCTAATGAATATTTAGAAGAACAAACCGATGCCAAACTTGAAGATCTAAACAGTACCAATGGTACACAAGTGAATGGTTGTATAATCAGGTCAGTCGAACTTAAAAATGGTGATGAAATTAAAATTGGTAGTCAGTATTTTGTTTTTGAGAATGATGAGTCTGCTAGTATGGAATCAACAGCAATTTATTTGCCGGATGAAGAATAAAAAATAACCGCAAAGAGTCTGAAGTACAGTAATATATAAAAACGTATTTAGCTGTACTTGTCGTTAGTTCTGTCTTAATTATATTTATTTTTTAAATTATTTTACTCATCCCTCTATTTTTATTCTTAATAATTTTCATGCCTCTGGTATTCTTCGTGGTAAACTTTTTGTTTAACATGAACTGTGTATAAAAAATGCACGTCATTCCCGCATGCCTTAAGCGGGAATCCAGTCGTTTAAATACGGTAGATTCCGGTTAAGGCATGCGGGAATGACGGTATTTTGAAGATTAAGAAGATTTACAAAACTAATTTTCTTATTTGCAGCTCGGGTCATTTAGATTAACACTATTTTAAGAGGTAGAGCATGGCTGGCCACAGTAAATTTGCTAACATCAAACACCGTAAAGCCGCTCAGGATGCTAAACGCGGAAAAATTTTCACCAAATTCATTCGCGAAATAGTCGTTGCTGCAAAAATGGGTGGCCCCGATCCAGATAGTAATCCCCGTTTACGTGATGCGGTTAGTAAATCGCTAAGCGCGAACATGAAACGTGACACGGTAGAAAAAGCCATTAAGCGTGGCGCGGGTGCGGGAGATAACGAAAACTACAATGAAGTTCGTTATGAAGGTTACGGTATTGCTGGTGTCGCTGTGATGGTTGATTGCCTGACGGATAATATAAATCGCACTGTTTCAGAAGTACGTAACGCCTTTTCAAAATCAGGTGGTAACCTGGGAACAGATGGCTCCGTTTCCTATTTATTTACCAAAATGGGTACCTTAACTTACCCAGCGGGTAGTGATGAAGACGCGATTATGGAAGCGGCATTAGCAGCAGGTGCTGGCGATGTTGAAACCCATGATGACGGTTCAATTAATGTCACAACAACACCCGAATCATTCACTTCGGTGAAAGAGGCCATGTTCGCTGCTGGTCTGGAAACGGAAATGGCAGAAATTACACAACACCCCTCGACAAATGTTGAGCTGACCCTGGAGCAAGCAGAAAAGGTTATTCGCCTGATTGATGCACTTGAAGATCTTGATGATGTACAAAATGTATACACAAATGCTGATTTCACAGAGGAAATCATGCATCAGTTAATCTAACTTACTGAATAGTAAACAAAAAATAAGCTGAAAGGGGCAGTATTACGCCCCTTTTTCTTTGCCTCCGTACCTTGTATCCTTCACACTATGAAACGAATTTTAGGTATTGATCCCGGTTCCTGTTTTACAGGATATGGCATTATTGAGCTCAAAGCCGGTAAATCTATTTGGGTGAATAGTGGCTGTATACGGATCAAAGCAAATAGCCTGGCAGAGAAGCTGGCTATTATTGCTGAAGGTTTGAATACATTGATTGATGAGTACCAACCGGATGAAATGGCGATTGAAAAAGTATTTGTCAGTCATAATGTAGATTCAGCCCTAAAACTGGGACAAGCCCGAGGCGCAGCGATTACAACGGTGGCTTTGAGAAAAATTCCGGTAAGTGAATATACGCCAACACAAATTAAAAAAGCCGTGGTTGGCAAAGGCAATGCAACAAAAATACAAGTTCAGCATATGATGGTGAATTTATTAGGGCTATCAAAAGCACCACAGGAAGACGCGGCAGATGCATTAGCCATTGCGCTATGTCATGCGCATACTGGCCAAACATTAGAAAATAGAATTGAAGCGCTTTCAAATACAACTCGTGCTCGTAGAGCACGTTAACAACAGGATAATCATTACACGGATAGCGAGAAGTTAAAGTGCAAGGCGAAAGTTGACGAAAAAACGGAGCTTACAATAAGTAAGTGAGTGAGTATTTTGAGGAGACTTATCGTAGTGCCCCTCATTCAAATATTATGGAGGGTGAACGCCGCAATTTAGCTTCTCACTATTCGTGAAGTTTACGTAAAAGATACATATGATTGGTCGGCTAAAAGGTACATTACTCACTAAACAACCGCCCACGCTATTGTTGGATGTGAATGGCGTGGGTTATGAAGTTGATGCACCCATGTCAACGTTTTATCAATTGCCTGATGTGAACAGTGATGTTGTTTTATATACTCATTTAGTCGTACGTGAAGATGTGCAACAACTTTGTGGTTTCATTAGTGAAACTGAACGCAGCATGTTTCGCAGCTTAATTAAAATAAATGGTGTCGGGCCAAAGCTCGCGCTCAGCATTTTATCGGCCATCAGCGCAGATGATTTTGCACGTTGTATTCAGGATAGTGATACAACCACATTGGTTCGATTACCCGGTGTCGGTAAAAAGACCGCAGAGCGTTTAGTTATTGAAATGCGCGACAAGTTAAAAGACTGGCAAGTTGAGTCATTATCGAATGGCACTACAGTAACAGGAATGATGGATATTCAGCATACTGCTGATCCTGTTGAAGAAGCAGTAAGCGCATTAATTACATTAGGCTACAAACCACCACAAGCGAGTCGTATGGTGACACAAATTGACAGCCATGGTTTAAGTAGTGAAGAAATTATTCGTGATGCCTTAAAAGCATCCATTATTAAGTAAGATGATTAAAACACCACTATGATAGAAAATGATCGTTTAATTGCAGCAGATTCACTTGATGGCGACAAAGCTATTGATCGTGCTATGCGTCCGGAAAAACTGGATGAATATGTTGGTCAGCCTAAAGTACGCGAACAAATGGATATTTTCATTCAGGCTGCGCGTGGTCGTAAAGAAGCATTGGATCACGTTTTAATTTTTGGTCCTCCCGGATTAGGTAAAACAACGTTATCTCATATTATTGCTAATGAACTTGACGTTAATATGCGTCATACATCGGGTCCTGTATTAGAAAAACCCGGTGACCTCGCTGCGTTATTAACAAATTTAGAACCACACGATGTTTTGTTTGTTGATGAAATTCACCGTTTAAGTCCGGTTGTAGAAGAAATTCTTTATCCTGCTATGGAAGATTATCAATTAGACATTATGATTGGTGAAGGTCCGGCAGCACGTTCGATTAAACTTGATTTACCGCCGTTTACTCTTGTTGGTGCAACCACACGAGCAGGTTTATTAACCTCACCACTTCGGGATCGTTTTGGTATCGTGCAGCGACTTGAGTTTTATTCAACCGATGATCTTGTCTCAATTGTGAAACGTTCAGCAGTTATTCTTGGCGTTGAGATAGATGATTTCGGTGCCAATGAAATTGCACGACGTTCACGCGGTACACCACGTATTACAAACCGACTACTCCGTCGGGTACGTGATTATGCTGAAATAAAAGCGAATGGTGCCATTAATGAAGAAACGTCAACAAAAGCATTAGACTTGTTAGATGTTGATAAATTTGGCTTTGATATGATGGACAGACGTTTATTGCTGGCAATTATAGAAAAGTTTCAGGGCGGGCCTGTTGGCGTGGAAAATTTAGCAGCCGTGCTAAGCGAAGAACGTGGAACAATAGAAGATGTGATAGAACCCTATTTAATTCAGCAAGGATTTATAATGCGGACCCAACGTGGCCGTGTTGCAACACAACATGCTTATTTACATTTTGGATTAAAACCACCTGAATCTGTTTCACAATATAATTTAGAAATTGAATAATCAAAGAATAGAAACTTATAACCCGATCACACTAATTTGAACACTCTTAACTTATTATAAAATAATGACAATTCAAAATGAGAACGGGTTCCTTTGGCCAATTCGTGTGTACTACGAAGATACAGATGCCGGAGGTGTGGTATATCATACTAATTACATAAAATTTATGGAGCGTGCACGGACTGAATGGTTACGAGATTTAGGTTTTGAGCAAGATGAACTCCGTGAAAAAGATGCTGTCATATTCGCAGTTCGCTCAGTTCAGGTAGATTATTTTTTACCTGCAAAATTTAATGATCAATTAACGGTGTCGAGTCGTGTAACAAAAAAAGGTAAAGCAAGTATTACCATTGTGCAGGAAGTAATAAGAAAAGAAATTATTTTATGTAAAGGTATTATAAAAGTCGCCACATTAGATGATAAAAGTTTTAAGGCAAAAGCAATGCCGGCAAGATTATTTGAAAAAATGCAATAAGGGATAAATAAAGTGACACCTGACACTTCAATTATAAGTTTAATTCTCGAAGCCAGTTTTTTAGTGCAATTAGTTATGTTGCTATTACTGAGCTTATCAATTCTTTCATGGGTAATTATCCGCGCAAAATGGATCATGGTCCGTGATGCAAAAGTAGCGGCTGATTATTTTGAAAGACGTTTTTGGTCAGGTGTCGATTTGGCTGAACTTTATGCAAAAATTGCCGGCAAAACAAATCGAGTAGCAGGCTTGGAAGCAATTTTTGAATCGGGCTTTCGTGAATTTGCTCATCTTCGTAAAAGCCCGGGAATTGATCCCGTTATCACCATTGAAGGGGCACAACGTACGATGCGAGTTGCGTTGAATCGTGAAATTGATGAATTAGAAAATCATTTATCTTTTTTAGCAACGGTAGGTTCAATTAGTCCTTATATAGGTTTATTTGGTACGGTCTGGGGAATTATGAATGCTTTTATGGCGTTAGGTACGGTTCAGCATGCATCAATCGGATCGGTTGCTCCGGGCATTGCAGAGGCATTGATTGCAACTGCAATGGGTTTATTTGCAGCAATTCCGGCAGTTATCGCATACAACCGTTACTCTAATGATATCGAAAGACTGATCAATCGTTATGATACTTTCTCCGAAGAATTTTCAACCCTATTACAACGCCAGGCTCATATTAGTTAATTATTATGGCAACCAATCAAACTTCACATAATTCAGGTACACGTTTTCGTAAACGCCGCATGTCAGAGATCAATGTTGTTCCTTATATTGATGTTATGTTGGTGCTTTTAGTTATCTTTATGGTAACCGCACCGATGTTAACAGAAGGCGTACAAGTTGAATTACCGCAAACATTTGCAAAAACCATGGCTAAGGATCAAGAAGAACCTGTCGTCGTGTCAGTTGATGCCAAAGGCCAATATTATATTAATATTGGCGACAACACGGATAAACCGTTATCAGTTGAAGCGTTGATTACTCGTGTTGCCGCTGTGATGCGCCATCGTCCAGGACAGGGTATTTATATAAAAGGTGATAAGTCAGTTAACTATGGTGCAGTAGTCACAATTATGGCGCAGTTACAAAAAGCGGGTGTTGCCAGAGTAGGGCTGATGACGGAAATACCGGATTCATAATTAATGACTATTTGGCAAACGATTAAAAAAAATCCAAATACACTTACATGGGCAGTTATAATTCATGTATTGGCATTTATTGCAATTGGAGTCAGTTTTAAATCATCTGAACCGAAGATTTCGGCTGTCAAACAGGAAAAAATAATTGAAGCCGTTGCGATAGATGAAAAAAAAGTTAATGAAGAAATAAATAAACTAAAAAAAGCTGAAAGACGTAAAAAAACAAATCAAAAAAAATTACAGGATAAAGCCAGAAAAGCTAAAAAAGACCGCAAAAATGAAGAAAGAAAATTACGCGCTTTAAAGAAAAAACAAAAACTGCAGGACAAGCAAAATAAAGAAAAGCGTATAAAAGAAAATAAACGACTGGCCGAATTTGAACGGAAACAAAAAGAAACACAGGATAAACTTAATAAATTAGAGAAAGAGCGTCAGGAAAAACAAGCGTTGCTTGAAAAAGAAGAAAAGGAAAGACTGGAAAAAATTGCAGCGAAAAAACAAGCAACAGAAAAACAGAGACAGGCACGTTATGAACAAGGTGAAATTGCCAGGTACGAAGGTTTAATTAAAAATAAGATAACACGTAATTGGGTTTTTCCCGCAAGTTATCAAAAGGGCATGAAGTGTAAAGTGCTGGTTAGATTAATACCAAGTGGTGATGTGGTTAGTGTTCGCATTACACAAAGCAGTGGCAACAGTGTATTTGATCGTTCAGTTGAAATGGCCGTTAATAAAGCATCACCTTTACCCGTGCCGAAATCAGGCACGGGTTTATTTAACCATTTTCGTGAGGTTGAACTGGTGTTTGACCCAAACACATAAACAAGGTGTTAGTTAAATTAAACGTATGAGTATTAAAATGATTCGAAAAAGTATATTAGTGTTTTGTTCATGGTTGCTACTAAATTCTCTGGCACATGCCGTTTTAACGATTGAAATAACCCAAGGTTCAGAAGGAGCACAACCGATTGCCATTGTGCCTTTTGAGTGGGTGGGAAAGAGCGTTCGTCCTGCAAGTATTAAAAAAATTATTGCAGCCGATCTACAACGAAGTGGTCAATTTGCACCCCTGCTGGATAAAGATCTTATTTCTCAGCCCCATGATGGTACTAAAGTTAACTATCAAACCTGGCGCGCCTTAAATGTGGGTTATCTTGTTGTAGGAAAAATTCATGCAGTTGCTGATGGCAGTTTTCAGGTTCAATTTCAATTGCTGGATGTATTCAACGGTCGCCAGTTAGCGGGTTATAGTATTCGTAGCTTAAACAGCGGCTTGCGACGAACCGCACATCATATTAGCGATATTATTTACAAAACGGTGACAGGTGAAGAAGGTGCCTTTAATACCCATATTTCATATATCACTGTAAGTAAAAACAAAAAAAATATAAAACGTTATCAACTTGCGATAGCAGATGCCGATGGTTATAACGAAAAAATCATTTACACTTCACCGCAACCCTTAATGTCGCCAACCTGGTCACCTGATGGTACTCGATTAGCTTATGTCTCATTTTTAAGTGGTCGTCCTGAAATAGTTGTACAAAATATTTTCTCTGCAAAAAGAGAATCGCTGGCTTCATTTAAAGGTTTAAACAATGCACCACGTTGGTCACCCGATGGTAAATTTCTAGCCTTAACGCTATCTAAAGATGGGAATCCGGAAATTTATATAATGAATATAAATTCTCGAAAGTTAACACGCATTACACGCAATTATTCCATTGATACAGAGCCAGCATGGTTGCCGAATAATAAAGGTTTGATTTTTACTTCAGATCGAGGTGGTTCGCCACAATTGTACGAGATTCAGTTTAGTCAAAACAGGCCGATTAGTCGTGCGAAACGACTAACGTTTGAAGGAAATTATAATTCACGTTCTGCTGTATCATCGGATGGGCGGTATATTGCGATGGTAAATCGTACGCAGGGAAAATTTAGAATTGCTGTTCTGGAAAGAGAAACTAAACTATTTAATGTGCTAACAAAAGGGAGTCTGGATGAATCCCCCAGTTTTGCGCCGAATGGTCGTATGATTATCTATGCAACTGAACAAAAATATCGTGGCATACTATCAGTAGTTTCAGTTGATGGTCGGGCTCGACAACGGTTAAGTTTTAAGAATGGTGATGTCAGGGAACCCGTTTGGTCCCCCTACACCATAAACAAGTGACGAATAGCGAGAAACTAGATAACAGCATTTAAACATTATTCAAAATGCTCACTTACTCATTGTAAGCTCCGCTTTTTCATAATGTTTTGCCTTGTTCTCTAGCTTCTCGCTATTCGTCACAGAGCAATTAATGAGTTTTTTCATTTAGTTTTTTAAGGAGCATAATGTGAGTAAACTAATGCGCTATTTTGTATTATTAAGTGTCATCGTGTCATTGTCGGCTTGTGGTTTAGGACCGTTGAAAAAACGCGGTGGTGGTTCGGGTGATGCTGCAGCAGATAATCAACAGTCTGAAAATGCTTATTCTACACCAGCAGATGATTCAGCAAATAAATTTAAATCGGGTGGTTCTTTAGATGTAACGTCACTCAATGATCCAAACAGTCCTTTATCACAACGTGTTTTATATTTTGATCTTGATAGCAGTCAAATTAAGGATGAAGATAGAGAAATTATTACTGTTCATGCCGAGTTTCTTGCTGCTCACCCGGATATAACCATCGTTCTTGAAGGCCATGCAGATGAGCGTGGTTCGCGGGAATATAATATTGCTTTAGGTGAAAAACGCGCAAAAACAGTTAAACAATTAATGACATTACAAGGTGTTGCTGAAACACAAATTCAAGTGATTAGTTTTGGTGAAGAGCGTCCGGTTGCCTTAGGTCATGATACCTCTGCCTGGAATTTAAATCGTCGTGTAGAAATTCTTTATACTGGTTATTAATATGAAAAAAAGTACATGGGTTATTTTAGTTTCGTTACTTATTAGTTTATTAAGTTCAACAGCCTTTTCAGCCGGAAACGACCCAAACGTTGAAGAACGACTTAAACGTATGGAGCGTCTGGTCAATAGTAAGGGCTTGGTTGACATTATGGTGCGTGTTGAAAGCATGCAAGGCGAATTACAACGTCTCGTTGGTGAAATTGAAGTTCAGAAGCATACACTGGATGAAATTAAAAAACGTCAGCGTGATTTATATGTAGATCTGGATCGCCGAATACTTCAAATGGAACGCGGTTCAGGATCTGCTACAAGTTCAGTTCATACGCGTACTGTGACAAGACAAACAGAGAATATTGAAAAAAAGAATACAGTTGAATCTACAATACCTGCAGTACCTAAAGTGACAACGCCACACGTTGCGACAAAGAAGAAAGAAGGTGAACAAGTTGCATACCAAAAGGCGTTTGATTTACTGCGTGCATTACGATATGAAAAAGCAACACATGCATTTCGCCAGTTTTTAAGTGATTATCCTGATGGACGTTATGCACATATTGCACAATACTGGTTAGCTGAAACTAGTTATCACACAAGAAAATATGATGTTGCAGTCAAAGATTATCAGACCTTAATTAATCAATATCCAAATAGTCCTAAACGTGCAGATGCATTATTAAAAATTGGTTATAGTCAATTCGAATTAAAATCTTATACAAAAGCAAAGTCAGTTTTGAAACAATTAATTCAATCTTATCCTGGTACAACAGAAGCAGGGCAGGCTGAAAATTTATTACAAAAAATTCGTTTGCAAAAAGTCCGGTAAAATTAATGTCACATGTTGAAAAAACTGAAGTAGATGATAATCCATCTGCTTTGCGTTTGCGTCTCACAGAAATTTTCTATTCATTACAAGGTGAATCACGAAGTTCCGGTTATGCCACGGTATTTATTCGTTTAACGGGTTGCCCACTGCGCTGTGAATATTGTGATACCACGTATGCTTTTAAAGGTGGCGAGTGGTTTTCTTTTGATGAGATTATTAAAGAAGTTAAAAAATATAAAACTAAATATATTACGGTGACTGGTGGTGAACCTTTAGCGCAAAAAAAATGTATTAATTTACTTAAACTGCTGTGTGATGAAGGCTATGATGTTTCATTAGAAACATCCGGAGCATTAGATATCTCAGAAGTTGATCAACGCGTTAGTCGGGTAATGGATTTAAAAACACCTGCATCAAAAGAAGATGATAAAAACCGTTACCAAAATATAGAAATATTAACCAAACACGATCAACTAAAATTTGTTATTTGCGATCGCAATGATTATGACTGGGCAGTTAATAAAATCAACGAGTATGATCTATTAAACCGTTGTGAAGTTTTATTTTCAACCAGCCATGACCAATTACAACCTCAGCAGCTTGCCGATTGGATTTTAGAAGATCAGTTAGCTGTCCGTTTTCAAATGCAGCTTCATAAATATCTTTGGAATGATGAACCCGGTCGGTAAGATCTAAATATAATTTATTCGTTGTAGGTCGGCCTGAAGACCGACCTACATTATTATCCTTCCTTAAGTTATATCTAATGTATTTTTCATGCTTATCCTTTTATTTTATTTGTTGTAAAATCCTCCTATGACTAAAAAAGCCGTTGTTCTTGTCTCAGGTGGACTGGATTCCGCCACTACTCTCGCCATTGCCCGTGATTCGGGATATGACTGTTATGCCATGAGTTTTAATTATGGCCAACGTCATCAGATTGAACTAATAAGTGCAAAAAAAATTTCTACTTCATTTGGTGTTATTGATCATAAGGTTGTTAGCCTTGGCTTAGGCGACATTGGTGGCTCTGCTTTAACCGATGATAGCATTGAAGTTCCGCAATCAACGTCCGATGAAGTGGCTGCAGGGATACCCGTTACCTATGTACCGGCACGTAATACGGTTTTTTTATCATTAGCTTTAGGCTGGGCTGAAGTTTTGGATGCCGATGCCATTTTTATTGGTGTCAATGCAGTGGATTATTCTGGCTATCCCGATTGTCGACCTGAATACATTGATGCTTTTCAGACCATGGCTAATTTAGCGACTAAAAGAGGTGTTGAAGGTCAATTAATCAAAATTGAAACACCACTGATTGACTTGAGTAAGGCTGAGATTATAAAAATTGGCCTGAAATTAGGTGTCGACTACTCACAAACATTGTCCTGTTATGCGCCGGATAAAGAAGGTAAGGCATGTGGACTATGTGATTCATGCCATCTGCGCCAGCAGGGATTCGAAGCCGCAAAAGTTGGCGATCCGACCCTTTACACATCTGTATAAACCAGGTTGAAAATTGCACTGTGGCGTTTATAGCGCGGTTTTGTAGGTTACATCAGAAGTGGCATCAGTTATAATTTGCCAATTATAAAACACGTATGGCTATAAAATAGTCATATAAATCAAACTGTTATTTCAAGGGACTTCAGTTATGTCATTCGAAAGCTTTTTATCGGCTCAATCCTTCTTTTTGTGGTCGACATTCGCTCTTGCCGTTATTTTGGGAGTAGTGGTAAATAAAACAAATTTTTGCACTATGGGTGCAGTTTCAGATTTGGTTAATATCGGAGATGCAGGTCGATTACGTGCCTGGATTTTAGCGGCAACCGTCGCGCTTATTGGTGTCACGATTCTCGAAGCACTGGGTAGAGTCGATTTATCTTCAACATTACCCCCTTATCGCGGTAGTGAGTTCCAGTGGGGACGTTATATCCTCGGTGGTTTAATGTTTGGGATAGGGATGACCTTTGCCAGTGGTTGCGGTAATAAAACACTGATTCGAATGGGCGGCGGTAATATCAAATCCCTTTTCGTTTTTGTAGTCATTGCGGTTATTGCTTACTACATGGTTGACCCATTTAAGGAGCTGCCTGCAACATGGTATCAGTCTTATTTTTCACCCTGGTTAGGCGCTGCTTCTATTTCATTAAACACACCGCAGGATTTAGGCAGTATCGTAGGTAACTGGTTTAATGTTTCAGCAATGACAATGCGTTTAGTCATTGGCGGTCTCGTTGCACTTGTTTCATTACGTTATATTTTTCGTGATGCGGATTTTCGTAAAAGTTCTGACAATATTTTGGCCGGTGTTGTTATTGGTCTCATTGTTATGCTTGCCTGGTACTTTACCTCAACAACGTCTATTGCTACGGATGATGGTAATGTCAGCCTAACCCAGTTCTATGGTGAATGGGATATGAATATGGACAGCGTGGCAGGTAAACCACAAAATGGTTCAACGAATCTGCAGGCACAATCATTTACCTTTATCAGTCCAATCGGTCAGATGTTTGGCTACGTTGGTTCAAGTTTATCAAGTGCCTTTTTGACCTTTGGTGTAGTTTCAGTTTTAGGTGTTATTTTTGGTTCATTCTTATGGTCAATCATCACTCGTAGCTTTCGCATTGAATGGTTTAACTCATTTAAAGATTTCTACATGCACATCATTGGCGGTGTGTTGATGGGCTTTGGTGGTGTACTTGGTTTAGGTTGTACTGTTGGTCAGGGTATTACCGGTGTATCTACATTGGCACTGGGTTCATTCATGGTATTTGCCAGCATCGTGTTCGGCAGTGCATTAACAATGAAAATTCAGTATTACCAAATGGTTTATGAAGATGAAGCAACCTTCATTAAGTCACTTTTAAGCTCTTTAGTTGATATGAAAGTACTACCATCGGGCATGCGTCAATTAGACGCAATTTAATTGGAAAATTAGGAAATTATCGACTCATAAGGGCTTGTTATTCCCCGAGAGTTCGGTAAAATTCCGCCCTCCTAACAAGGGCCGTTAGCTCAGTTGGTAGAGCAGTGGACTTTTAATCCATTGGTCCCGCGTTCGAGTCGCGGACGGCCCACCATACAGATCAAAGGCTTAGCAGAAATGCTAAGCCTTTTTTATTTGTCTCAATAAAATAACCCTAAACTACAATGAGGGGACAACTTTTTACCAAGACTTGTAAGGAAGAAACTTACCATTCAATGTGACGACTACACGATCACCGGCAGGATTTTCTTCTTTATCAATGTCCATCGTAAAGTCGATGGCACTCATAATGCCATCGCCAAACTTTTCATGAATTAACTCTTTAATGGTTTCACCGTAGACGCCGACAATTTCATACCAACGGTAAATAACAGGATCGGTGGGAACCATTTGATCCCATTTCTTGTTTGGATAATCTTGTAACGCGGAAGAAAGCTCCGCGCCCATTCCAAGTATGTCGGCAACAGCATCTGCCTCTGGTTTTTCCAGATGATTCATACCTAAACAGGCTGAGCATGTGTATTCAGGGGATATGCCAGCCTTCTCAGCAATCGCCGTCCAGGTTAAATCTTTCTCTTTTTTTACTGTAAGAATGACTTCTTTCATTTCAGTTTTATTCATGTTCAATACCTCATTATTAGTGATTAGAAGAATAGCGTTATGGTTAACTTAGTTAGGTAATAGCAAGTGTAGTGCCACAGATAATAAAACTATAAAAAACAATATGTTATAAGCAGTTCGCATCATTCTGGTGCGAAAATAGGGCATTTTTGTCTGAATTGTCTGACATTGTCGTCATTGACATGAATTTGAACACTATATTTGTCTAAAAATATAAATTAATACAATAAAATCAAATAGATATGGTTAATGGCATGATCGCTGCAATACCTTAAGTGACATTAACTTGAGGATTTGTAATGAGTGCCAAAATCAGCGTCGACTACATCAGTCACACCTATAAAAGTCAGCAATCTTCAACTTTAGAGGATATTGCGTTAACGATTTATCCTGGTGAAAAAATCGCATTAATAGGACGCAGCGGTTGTGGTAAATCCACTTTGCTTCACATGTTGGCAGGTCTTCTTATGCCTAGTGAAGGTTGTGTTCGTATAAATAACAAACAGGTCATGCGTCCCAGTGCTAAGTGGAACATGATGTTTCAGAAGCCTTCGCTCTATCCCTGGATGGACGTGCAAGAGAACGTTGCTCTGGGTTTGACCCTCGCAGGAATAGAGGATCACGAAAAAGTTAATGGACTGTTGGAACTGGTTGGCCTGGATGAAAAGGCCGACGCTAATGTGCAAAGTCTCTCTGGTGGACAACAGCAACGTGTTGCACTGGCACGCTCTTTGGCAACAACCCCCGAATTGTTGTTACTTGATGAACCCTTTTCTGCGCTGGATGCTTTCACGCGTTCATCGTTACAAGATGAAGTCAGTCTTATCGTATCAAAGCAAGATCTTACGATGGTGATCGTGACTCACGACATCGAAGAGGCAGCAGCAATGGCTGATCGTGTTTTGATTATGTCCGCTAACCCTGGCCGTATTGTTGGGGAAGTTAAGATCGATCTACCGTTTCCCCGTGATCGTTCATCCGAAAAGTTTAGTCGACAACGTGAATCATTGATGAAGACGTTTGAGCAATTGGTTGGTAACAGTGCCTCAGCTCCAGTGGAAGAAGCTACGAGTAATGAAAAAAGCAAGAAAGAGGCCGCTTAGGCAGCCTGTGTAAAACATATCCCTTAATGAAAACTACTTGAAAGGTAATCACTATGAGTAAGAAAAAAGATGATGAACTTGAATACTTGCAAAAGCACGAAATGAATCGTCGTGACTTCGTACTCGACATGTTGGCGATGGGGGGGCTGGCTGCTGGTATGACCCTGCCGGGTATGAGTATGGCAAGCATGCTTCCGCCGCCTGATGATGAGGTCGTGCGTATCGGTTATTTACCCATCACCGATGCAACTGCATTACTGGTTGCTCATGGCATGGGATTTTTTGAAGATGAAGGATTGAAATCGGAAAAGCCGACATTGATTCGCGGTTGGTCACCGTTGGTTGAAGGTTTTGCCGCGGGTAAATTTAATTTAGTTCATTTGTTAAAGCCTATCCCTGTCTGGATGCGTTACAATAATAATTTCCCGGTTAAGATTATGTCCTGGGCTCACATTAATGGCTCAGCATTAGTTGTTGGTAAACATGTCGACGCTGAAGATTTTAAAGATCTTGGTGGAAAACAGATCGCAGTTCCTTATTGGTATTCGATGCACAATATTGTTTTGCAAATGGGGCTGCGCAGTGCAGGACTTAAACCCGTTATTAAAGATCAAACGGCACCGCTGGCAGCAGATGAAGTTAATTTAATGATCATGCCACCACCGGATATGCCGCCTGCACTGGCAGCGAAAAAAATTGATGCGTTTATCGTCGCTGAACCGTTCAATGCCTTTGGCGAAATGAAAGCGGGCGGCAAGATAATGCGTTTCACGGGTGATATGTGGAAGAACCATCCTTGTTGTGTCATTTGTATGAATGAAAATACAGTGAAGGCAAAACCTGAGTGGACTCAAAAAGTCATGAACGCGATTGTTCGCGCTGAAGTTTATGCACAGGAGAATAAAGCTGAAGTTGCTATGATGATGTCGCGTGATGGTAATGGTTATTTACCTATGCCTGGCAAAGCCGTAGTACGTGCAATGACGGATTATGATGAAGGTCATTATGCTAAACCGCATGCGATTCGTCATAAGAAAGAATTTGAAAATGGTCGTATCGATTTTTCTCCTTTCCCTTATCCTTCTGCAACAGAAATGATTGTTGAAGCTATGAATGATACTTTAGTCGGTGGTGAAAAAACTTTTCTTACTGGCTTAGATCCAAAGTTTGTCGCTAAGGATCTCGTCGATTACAAACATGTTAAAGCGGCGATGGCTAAGTATAAAGGTTGGGAAAAAGCGCCAGGTGTTGATCCTGAAAATCCTTATGTTCGAAAAGAAGTTATTAAGATATGAGTACTGAGCAAACACTAGCAGCCAATTTATTTGCCGCCCGAAAGGGCGGCATCAACTGGCGAAATATCATGAAAAAGGTGATGCAAAATGGAGGCTACTCTGCCATTGGTATCTTTAGCCTGCTGTTAGCCTGGTGGATTGGTGGCTGGATGATTGCACAAAATCCAGACGTCGCTTCGTTCGCAGATTTTGCACCTGAGCCTGCCTTCACTCGCCTGGTTGAGTTAACGCAAAATGGTTCTGTTATTAAGGCCATTATTCCAAGCATGGAACGTATAGGGTTGGGATTATTGTGGGCTGTAATTATTGGTGTGCCAATCGGTGTTGCTATTGGTTTATATGCCAGTTTACGTGAAGTTACTCATATACCATTTCAGTTTTTACGGATGATTAGTCCATTGGCGTGGATGCCTATTGCGGTGTTGGCCTTTTCTACTTGGAATAGTGCAATTGTTTTTCTTATTAGCATTGCTGCCATCTGGCCTATTCTTTTTTCTACTGCTCAAGGGGTTCGTCGTATTGATCCCTTGTGGTTCAAAGTGGCCAAGAATTTAGGGGCGGGTGGTTTTCAAATGTTACGTCGAATTATTTTGCCAGCAATTGGTCAGGATATTTTTGCAGGAATACGTTTAGCTGTTGGCGTGGCCTGGATCGTATTGGTTCCTGCTGAGTATCTTGGTGTTACAAGTGGATTGGGTTATGCGATTAACGATGCTCGCGATACTTTGGAATACGACACACTTGCAGCGATCGTTGTTGTCATTGGTATTCTGGGTTTTTTCCTTGATGGTATTTGCGTCAAGCTGATTAAAAAATTCAGTTGGCATCAACAGGATTAAACACGAAAGAACAATATAGGTTAGGGGACAGAATGATGGTAGAAAAGGTGTTGCCATTTTCTGTCCATAACTTTACACCTCTTGCCTTATTTGCACTATTTAAGTGCATCATAATTATAATCTAGCTCATCACCTGAACTCTAATGTTAACAATGGCGGCATTCTTCACTGTTCATAAGGATAATTGCGTAGTGGCCACAGTCTTGCATAGACATAATTAATGTCGACAATGTCAGGAATGAATTATGCAAAAAATAAGTGATGAGACAACGATTGATTCTGAGTTGCTTGTAGTACAACAGGCGGCACGTTTAATTACTCAATCGGCAGATCCCGTACCAGCCATTCAAGGCATATTACGTTTGTTGTCAGAATTATTAGGGTTAAACCGTGGACGAGTTGTATTACCTAATAAACAATCCGAACGCTTAAAGATCCAATACGCCTACGGACTAACTGATGTAGAACGTAATAAAGGTCAGTATGATCTTGGCGAGGGGATCACTGGCCGCGTTTATCAAACTGGCCAGCTGGCATTGATCCAGAATATTGATGAAGAACCAACTTATCTAACTCGCGCGGTTGATCGCGTGAACCTACCCGATGAAGCTGTTGCTTACCTTGCTGTTCCGATCATACTTGATGAGTTACCAATAGGCGTATTGGCCGTGCATCGGCTACGTAATCGTGAACGCCAATTTCAACGTGACCTGTCTTTACTGCAAATCATTGCGACATTTATCGGCCAGGTATTACGGGTAAAAGAATTGATATCCGAACGAACGGCTCATCTGTTAACAGAGAACAAACTTCTTCGAAATAAACTTGAAGGTAAGGGGGCGCAATACGGGATACTTGGTGAAAGTCCTGCCTTGCAACGTGCTATTGAACAAGCCTTGCAAGTGGTGAGCACTGGCACAACAGTATTATTGCTTGGAGAATCTGGTACGGGTAAGGAGCGCTTTGCTCGTATGCAACATATCGCCAGCAAACGTGCTTCTGGACCCTTTGTATCAATAAATTGCGGAGCCATTCCTGCTGCTCTTATCGAGTCTGAACTCTTTGGTCATGAAAAGGGTGCCTTCACGGGTGCCACGACTGCGAAGAAGGGAAAGATAGAACTTGCTAATGGCGGTACTTTATTTCTGGATGAAATCGGAGATTTGGATCTGGATCTACAAACAAAGCTTTTAAAAGTTTTAGAAGATCGAGAGATTCAACGCGTAGGTGGTACGAAGTCTATACCTGTCGACATACGTATTGTCGCGGCGACTCATCAAAACTTGCAAGAAGCAGTAAACGAAAATCGTTTCAGGCTAGATCTCTTTTATCGCCTTAATGTTTTCCCAATTCGATTGCCCCCACTTCGCTCGCGTCAGGGTGATGTGGCCATTCTCGCACGTCACTTTCTCAATGGTGCCAACGAAGAATATTCGCGTAACGTGGTTTTTGGTTTAAGAAGTTTAGAACGACTCGAGAGTTACCGCTGGCCAGGAAATATTCGTCAATTGGAAAATCTGGTTAAGCGTGCAGTGCTGCTATGTGGAGAGACAATTATTAGCTGTGATCTTATTGAGCAAATTCTTGCTGAAGAGGGAGGAATATCTTCGCCCACTGACGATATAGATAAACCAGAAATTTTAGAAACATTTAAACGCGATGTTCCATCACATAACACGGAGCCACCTATGACAACGGCTCCAGTACCGCACAATATGGGTCATGGAATGCGTCCTTATTCTCGGGTACGTGATGATGAGATCGATTTAATTCTTAATGCACTCAAACTTAATTACGGCAACAAAACTCGTGCAGCGATTAGTCTTGGGCTGACGCCGCGTCAATTACGTTACCGGCTGAAGAAGCTTGAAATTGAGGTGTCATTATAATTCGCTCTTTAGACTGATACATCAGGAAAATTCTTTCCTGAATTAATAAGCCATCATGCCGACTAAAATCCTTTGGTCGGACTATTAGACAAAGTGACAAAGTGTTTTCATAAATGTCGACATTGTCGACAAAGAAGTGATTAGATTGCTACATATATTTGAATATATTCCCTAACTCATTGAAAAAACAGGTAAATTTACGTCTGGCATAAGCTTTGCAATTTCCAGGATATAACCATTTATTTATCTAACAATCCTGGAGAAAAACTAATGAGTACAACCCAACAAACGATTGCTAAGTCTATGAGCTGTCTTCGCCCCCTCGATGCGGAGGGTCTTAGTGCACTTGGTGAAAAAGGTAAGGCTAATCCTGAAACTGTCGTGACCCTTAAAGCTAAAACGGTTTGTGAAGGTCAATTCCGTATGCAGACTTATGTACGTGATCTGGAACCGATGTTAATTGATGAGCCACCACATTTACTGGGCGAAGATAATGCGCCGAATCCATCAGAAGCACTTCTTGCAACTTTGGGTGCTTGTTTGGCCGTCGGTGTACATGCCAATGCAACGGCTCAAGGCATTAAATTAACCAAGCTTGAACTGGAACTCGAAGGTGATATTAACGTGACTGCGGTATGGGGTACGGGAGATACCGATGAAGCAAAGACGCTTGGTTTTTCTGCTGTACGGGTGAAAGTTAATGCTGAAGGTGACGCACCACAAGAACAGATTGATGAAATTATTTCTCATTCGAACGTTTGGTCTCCAGTTGCGAACACTTTGCGAAATAACGTCGCCCTTGAGGTGACTTCGGCTTAAGTATTTTGTTCGATGAGGAGTATTTGAAATGAGTGATTTTATTGCCAACTATCCTAATCCACCGTTATCGCTGGATGAACTGTTGTCGACTAGCCAGTCAATTGTCGATCTGGATCTTAAACCATTGACTATTAAGATCGATATCGATGGTTACTATCCAGAACAGGTCTTAAAGAAATTGGGCACCGTTGGTGCCTTTAATCACCACTTACCCGCTACCCGTGTTGATGGTTTGTCTGATATGGGGGCGGCTATTCAAACAATGGCGACGGTTTCACATGAGTGTATGTCAACCGGCTTTACGATGTGGTGTCAGGATACTTGTGGTTGGTACTTGCAAAATGCGGCTAATCCCACCGTGCGTGATAACTGGCTACCAAAAGTGGCCAGCGGAGAGGTACTTGCTGGAACAGGCATGTCTAATACGATGAAGGCCTTCGCAGGTATCGAAGAGTTACGTCTTAAGGGCAAGCGCGTTGATGGTGGTTATGTGGTTAACGGTTCACTGCCCTGGGTTTCTAATCTGGGTGAGGATCATGTGTTTGGTACTCAGTTTGAACTGGAAGGCAGTGCAAACCGTTCGGTGATGGCGTTGGTTGATTGTGCTAGCGAAGGTTTCACCTTACGGTTATCAGCTCACTTTACTGCACTTGAAGGCACGCGTACTTTTGCTTGTATCTTCGAGAACGTTTTTATTTCTGATGACATGATTATTGATGAGGATGGGGCAGGATTTCTTAGACGTGCTCGCTCTGGCATTGTGTTGCTTCAGTTCGGTATGGGGGTAGGTAATATTCAGTCTTGCATCGATCTATGCCGTGATGTTGAGCCTGTACTCGGACATGTTAATGGATATCTGGATGATCGTCCTGATGAATTACAAGATGAGTTGGATGATGCGGTTGATGCAATTATGGCGTTGGCTGAAGATCCCTTCGAGACTTCCGATGAATTTTTTCAGGATTTATTACAACTACGTTTGGCTGCTGGTGAGCTGGCATTGCGTGCATCGCAATCAGCGATGTTACACACGGGTGCTAAAGGTTACTTGAAGACGGCACCGGCACAGCGAAAATTACGTGAATCATACTTCGTCGCGATTGTTACTCCTGCGATTAAGCACTTACGTAAAGAGCTGGACAGGTTGGCTAATGCTGCTTAGCTGTAACTGGAGAGGATAAACATTCTCTCCGATTTCTATGAATTTAAGAGGATACTATGAAAAAATTTACTACCCCTCTCAATGCTGATGAGGCAATTGAAAAGCTTCTATCTGGTGTTGAAGCCGAAGGTATGCGTGTGGTCGCACATATAAATGGTCAGGCTAACGCGGCCAAAATAGGTAAGAGTGTTCCCGCAGATCAGATATTAGAAATATTCCGTCCCGATTTTGCTATCCGTGTCTGGGAAGCGTGTAAAGCAGCGGGACATGATATCCCCTTACGTATTCATGTATACGAAGAAAATGGTGTCACCCATATTGCTTGTCGTATGCCGAGTGAGGTTTTTTCTCCATATGCAGCTGAACCGTTAATGGTGGTGGGTAAAGAACTTGATGGCATCTTCAACAATATTCTGGGTTTTGTACCGGAGTTATGAGATGAATGATACTGCCTATCTGCGTTGGATTTGTGATGCTTGCGGCTACATTTATGATGAAGCTAAAGGTGATCCTGCTGACGGTCTGCCACCTGGAACCCGTTATCAGGATATTCCAGATGACTGGCAATGCCCGCTTTGTGGAATGATGAAGAGTGATCTGCGTTTGTTGCCAGAAACGCCAGCCGTGTCCAACAGTATAAATAGATCGTTTAAAACATCAGGGTCCAAATCCCGTGGTGGTAGCGATTATATCGTTATTGTTGGTGCGGGTATGGCGGGTTGGTCTGTCGCCGAGGCGATTCGTCGACGTGATCCCGAGCGCCCGATTCTATTGGTTAGTGCATGTAAGGGACTGGTCTACACCAAGCCCGCTATATCATTAGCGATTTCGCAAGGGCGTAGTGCCGATGATCTCATTGATAGTGATGCAGTATCACGTGCCACTGAACTTAACATTGAAGTGCGGACGGAAACTCGAGTACTCAAAATCGATATATCTCGCGAACGTCTAACAACTACAAAAGGCGGAATTGAGTATGGAAAGTTGATTCTTGCATTAGGTGCCCATCAACGTGAATTATCAATCGAAGGTGATGCAGAAGGGAGTGTATTGCGAATCAATGACTTGCTCTCATTTAAAAAGCTACAACAACGGTTGGCAGAAGGTGCAAAGTCAGTAACCATTCTAGGTGCAGGACTTATTGGTAGTGAGTTTGCTGATGATTTAACGCATGCTGGTTATCAAGTAACGGTAGTTGATCCTGGAGTCCGTCCACTAGCTGGTTTACTTCCTGGGTTGATGGCTATCGAATTACAGGAACGGTTAGCTGCCAAGGGTGTGGTATGGCATTTTGGTGTAACCATGAAACGCCTTGATAAAGAAACGAATAATTTGAAGGTCGAGTTATCTGATTGCTCTACATTCTCTACCGATTTAGTTCTATCCGCTGCAGGCCTTGTTACTAATACTGTGCTGGCACAAAAGAGTGGTTTAAGTGTAGATGCAGGCATTGTTGTCGATAATGATATGCGTACATCGAATGACAATATATATGCAATTGGTGATTGTGCCTCAATTGATGGACGACTGTTTTCTTTCATTGAACCAATTCGTCGTCAGGCAGAAGCAATTGCTGCTGATGTAATGGGTGAACACGAACGTTTTATGCCGATACCACCGATGGTGAAAATCAAAACTCAAAGTATGCCAATGAGCGTCTGCCGACCCTCTAACAAAATAGAAGATGAGGCATGGCAATTGATCAGTAATAATAAAGAAGGTTGCCATTTCGAGATACTTAAGAACAGTAACGTAATCGGTTTTGCATTGAGTGATTCACTGGCATCAGAGGCTGGACGCCACCATCGAAAACTTAACGTTTAATTATTGGTAATCTTAATGATCGAATATGAAGTGTTTCATTTCTGTATGCAAACTTTCTTGCAATGTCATCATAATAAAAAAATGTGACGCATTGATGATGCGACATATTGTCCAGACATTGTCGACATTGCTTTAATTGTCTGCAATGTGTTTGTTGATAAAAGCCTAAATTTAAAGGCTTTTTAGTATGGCATAGCTATTGCTACATGGTTATTAAACTTTCCAGATATTGTATAGAGGATTTAGACATGACAGATAATATTCTTATTTCACCAACCAAGCTTCAACAGATGACTGACTCGTTACCTACAGTGATCATTGATACTCGTTCACCAGATGCTTATGCGGCTGGTCATATCCCGGGTGCAGTTAACTTGCATGAAATTTTTACTTTCTTAGCCACTTCTTCTAAAGAAGGTATGGAAGAATTGCGAGGCAAGTTTGCTGATGCCTTTGGTGCCGCCGGTTTGTCGGGTGAGGAAGTTGCTGTGATCTACGAAGACAGTATGAATACAGGATTTGGACAATCATGCCGTGGTTATTTTTTACTTGAGTTTTTAGGTTACCCTAAAGCTGTTATTTTGCACGGGGGCTATCAGGCATGGGTGGCAGAAAAACTGCCAACAACTACTGATGCATCAACTCCCGAAGCTAAAATATTTAATGTGGATGAGGCTGCGGCTAGCGTTATGTTGACACAGGAGGATATGCTCGCTGTACTGGATAAACCTGATGTTGTAAAACTTGATGTGCGTGATGTGGACGAGTGGGTGGGTAGTAGTTCATCACCTTATGGTGTTGATTTTTGTCCACGTAAAGGACGTATCCCGGGAGCTGTTTGGTTAGAATGGTACCGTATGATGAAACCGGGTGAAGAAGTACCGGTCTTTAAATCAAAAGAAGAAATACAGGCAGAATGTGCCACGGTTGGAATCAATTCTGATTCGACTGTTTATTTATATTGTTTTAAAGGTGCACGTGCTTCAAATACGTTTGTTGCATTGAAAGAAGCCGGAGTGAAAGACGTGCGAATGTATTTTGGTTCATGGAATGAATGGTCACGAAATCCAGACTTACCCATTGAGGCTGGACATGATACGTGGGCTGCAGCATAAGTAATATGTCATGATGCTACTCATTCAGGTTTTACACGGTCTTGCAGCCACAATCTGGGTGGGTGGTATTTTCTTTGCGTATATGGCGCTACGTCCTGCTGCTAATATAACCTTGGAACCTACACAACGGCTGAAACTATGGCAGTCCACATTCAGTCACTTTTTTCCCTGGGTGTGGGTAATGATCTGTGCCTTACTCATTACAGGTTACACTGATTTATTTATTCGCTTTGGTGGCTTCACGCATAGTCCATTGTACCTGGAATTAATGCATGGAATGGGACTGCTTATGATAGTTCTATTCGTTTATTTGTATTTTGGCTTGTACCGTTCGCTCAGCAAATTAGTTAAAGAAGAAGATATACCTGCAGCAGCTTTAGTAATGAATAAGATACGACCAATAATAGCAATCAACCTCATTCTCGGACTATCTATATCTGCGATTGGTATCGCTGGTTCCTCATTATAGAAATTTTAATATGGTCACCTAAATAAAATTTTATCTAACATAATGAGATGAGAACAGGTTTTCGAGATGGTGAATTGTCTTATGAAAAGCTTTCAGTTTCTGAAACTTTAATTGAACTTGAACTATAAAAATCGATAAGCCGGTTTTTAATATTTGTATCAAGTCATGCTTAGTATGGACTGAAATTTTGCCGAACTTGTTTTTGTAAGCAGTCCGATACAAATTTATTAATTATTTTATTGTCACAAACATATTCTATATAGATATTAATTCTCTCCTTGCTTTGATAATCTTTGTTCGATTATTCAGATTTTATCTTCTCGGATTACTTTCCATAACGAGCTGCCATAGGTAAATGTTAACTCCAAGGGTTGCGGCTTCATCTGGTTCTTAGTTAATATAATGAAAAAGCGGTTTTAGAAGAACAGCTTTTTCAGCACGGCTGAACTGTAGATATCTCTCATTATGGAGGAAGTATTTTAATTTGAAGAGAATATCCTGTTTCAACTGTTTGATGCATTAAGTAAAATGACTTCAATTTCCTCAACAATTTCTTCCTGACGTAACGCATTGATTTTGTGATTTAGTTCCTCAGTCTTATCGTCAAGATGATGGGGTCGCATTTTCAAGATGTTGGATGCGACGCTGATTTTCAATCATTAAAGAAACATATAATATGCTGTTTAATATGTTGAATAGATAGTGTTCAGTGAGTTCAAGAAAAAAGTCGCTGCTCGTCAGATTCAATAAAGGTGGGTTAGTAATATTTTTTTCGGTATAACTAAGTTCTTTAAACGGCGGCATTAATTTTTTCACATTAAGTGCATTATGTTGATTATTATGATGCAATACAGATAAAGATGCAGATTTTTTTCTGAGAGGTAAATATCTCGGATAAAGAATTCATGACGCTGGGGATTTCTTCAACTACACCAGCACCATCAACATAAATAATATTGTGATTTGTTTTATTAAAAAGTGAATGAAGTTTATTACCCACGATTATGAATGTTTTGTCACTTTCGATCGTGTCAGGGAAAAGCTGGTCTGATTTTGTTAACAGCTCTTCATTAAAACCACCACAAAATCCGCGCTCGGAACCAATAAGCAAAATTAGTTTTAATGTCGGTTCAGTTTCAGGTAATACGTGTGAGTTAAAGTGCAGAAAGTCAGATGCAATGTTTTCAATAGAGGCAATCAAGGCTGTTTGTGTTTCGATATAACGCTCAAGCTTATGCGATTCCATAATCGCCAGAGTTTTCATTGAGTTCATGATGTTGCGGATCTCACTGAGCTGACGACGGTGAGCAATCTGTTCGTGGCGACGTGACATAGACCTATTCTACTTTTTTAACGCTTAACCAATCGGCCAGGGCGGTCAGCCATTGATCGCGCGGGCTATCAAGAGTCAGTGTAGTATGACTTACTCTAAAGGCTAGTGAATTAAGTAATGCTGGCAACTGTTCTGACTCTATTTCTATAAATAATCCTTCATTAAAAGCAATTAACCAGGCCAGTTGAAACTCGATGCTATGTGGTAACAAGCGGTCTTGTTTGAGTATCTCACGTAGGGTGCGTCCACGTTTAATCGCCGCTTCCATTGTTGCTTCTAACTTGGCTCCAAAACATGTGAATACTTCGAGTTCAAGAAACTGCAGATAATCCAGTTTCATACGACCGGCTTCTTCTTTTATACGTGCATGTTGAGCTCTTCCACCGATACGTGATACTGATCGAGCGATATCAATAGCCGGGCGAAAACCTGCTACGAATAATTCCCGATCAAGATAAATTTGCCCATCAGTAATTGAAATCAGATTTGTCGGAATATAATCTGCTATTTCGCCTTGCTGAGTTTCGATGATAGGCAGAGCCGTCATACTGCCACCGCCATGTGTCGCATTAAAGCAGGTTGCTCTTTCTAGCAGGCGGGCATGTACATAAAATATGTCGCCTGGATATGCTTCCCTTCCAGGAGAGCGACGTAGTAACAACGATAGTTCACGATAAGTTTTAGCATGCGTGGAAAGATCATCATAAACAATGAGGGTATCCCGGCCTTGATTCATCCAAAATTCAGCAATAGAACAGCCTGCAAAGGGTGCGAGGTGTTGCAAACCTGGCAGGGCACTGGCTTCTGCAACAACGATGGTAGTGTAATTTAATGCTCCATGTTTGATGCGACGTTACGCTACAGAAGCTTATTTACATTAAAAAATAAATCATGAGCAGAGATGTGATGTGTGTTGTTTATTTTTTTTAAGTAAATATTCCTGATGATCTTGTTATACTTGTCGCAGAATAAATTGAATTAGATAGCAATGATATAGAGAGTTATTACTTTATAACTAAATAATTTATATATTAACCAAGATGTATTATATGACAACACCAATTTGATAAATTTCTTATAGTTAAAGAGTCGGTTATATACTCATCTGGTATGTAGAACAGATATAGATTATAGTGAAGGAAATTAACTCCCAAATAATTTGTATTTTTGAAACTTATTAAATAGTGAAAAAGTGATAATAATTTTAATAGGAGAGAGAAGCTGATGCTTGCCGTTAAAAGAGTTGTTCTTGATGTTCTTAAACCTCATCAACCTAATGCGCTGGAGTTTTGTCAGGCTATTGCAAAAGCCGGAACAGATTATCGTGTCAGGTTAACGGTTATTGAAGTTGATGAAAATACGGAAACGTTGGAAATAGAAGTTTCCGGAAACTCTATTGATTTTGAATTAATTCAATCAACTATTAATGATATTGGCGGTTCACTTCATAGTATTGATGAAGTAGAAGTTCAAAATGAAATGGATGCGGATACTATTTAATGAGTCTGCTAAGCCAGGTTAAGTTTCTTCTGCGCATCACTCGCTCTCATGATATTGTACGTCGTTATTTTGTTGTTAATGGTTTTGATGGTGCTCTCACCATGCTGGGTCTGATTATAGGTTTTATTTTCAGTACGGCTATTGAATTATCTGTGATTATTAATGCATGCATGGCTGCTGCTATTGCACTGGGTGTGAGTGGTATGAGCAGTGCTTATGTGAGTGAATATGCAGAACGACAACGTGCTCTTGGAAAACTTGAAGACGCGATGATTAGTGATTTGCATGATACTGCACATGGTGAAGCAGCTCGCGGAGTACCTTTATTAATCGCATTAGTAAATGGTATGGCACCTTTTGTTATTTCACTTTTGATTTTAATTCCACTTTTTTTATCTAATAGTGGATTTGTTCTTCCTTTATCACCACTTTACATTGCAATAGTGATTGCACTTCTGTTAATTTTTTTCTTAGGTATGTTTTTGGGGAAAGTGGCAGGAATCTCATGGTTGCGTAGTGGTATTCAGACATTAGCCGTTGCTATATTGACTTCCGGACTCATATATCTGTTTGTAGGAAAGTAATGTGTCACAATATAATTGGCATACCCTTGAGATTGATGATGTATTAGTTCAACTTGACTCATCGTCAAATGGATTAAGCTCCAAGGATGCAGAGCAACTTTTAGTCAAAGTTGGACCGAATACAATTCCTGAAAAAAGTCACCGATCATTAATACTTATGTTCTTAAGTCAGTTTGCTGATTTTATGATCATTGTTTTACTTATGGCGGCATTGATCTCCGGAGTCATTGGTGAACTCAAAGATACCATTGCGATCCTGGTTATAGTCATGCTCAATGCAATCATCGGTGCAGTACAGGAGTATAGAGCTGAACGTGCGATGGCTGCGTTGCGAAAAATGGCTGCACCAAACGCAAATGTGTTGCGAGATGGTGACGCTGTAACTTTAGCCGCATCGCAACTGGTACCAGGTGATGTTGTTTTAATCGACGCGGGTAATATCGTACCTGCCGATCTTCGTTTATTAGCTACTGATGAGTTGCAAGTAGATGAGTCTGCTTTGACAGGTGAGTCGCATCCGGTCAACAAACATTCCGAGTGCTTGAAAAACATCAATTTACCTGTTGCTGATAGAAAAAATATTATCTTTAAAAATAGTTTGATTACACGTGGTCGAGGCAAGGGTGTTGTAGTCGCGACGGCGTTGAATACTGAAGTTGGTCGTATCGCCGAACTTTTACAAACTGAAGTTGGCGTAAAAACACCGTTACAACAACGACTAACTCGTTTTGGTCGATACCTTGCCTTTGCGGTATTGGCAATTTGTTTTATTGTTTTTATCTCAGGTCTGCTTCAAGGTCAGCCTGTTTTATTAATGTTTCTTACTGCGGTGAGTTTAGCCGTGGCGGCCATACCTGAAGCATTACCTGCTGTTGTTACTATTTCACTTGCGCTAGGCGCGCGAAAACTCATTCGACATCACGCACTGGTGCGTAACTTACCCGCGGTAGAAACGTTAGGTTCAGTGACTTATATTTGCGCGGACAAAACCGGCACACTAACTCAAAATCATATGTCAGTTGAAATTGTTTATGCTGCTGGTAAACGACATACCTCATTGTCTAATGCCTTATCTGGATCTGAATTAGGTGTTGCAATGGCATTGAATAATGATGTTACAGATAAAGATGGTAAACCCTTCGGTGAGCCAACTGAACTGGCACTGTTTGAAGCTGCGTACAATGCAGGATTTGAAAAAATTGAACTTGAAAAAAGTCAGCCAAGATTTGATGTGCTTGCATTTGATAGTACGCGTAAACAGATGACAACATTACATCAGTTAACGAATGGAGTGGTTGCATATATTAAAGGTGCACCTGAACATGTACTGGCGCAATGCAGTAAATCAATTGATAGACATGATTCAAGCATCTTTGATCCCGAACTCATCCTTGCCGAAGCAACACAGTTAGCGAATGAAGGTTATCGTGTACTGGCATTTGCAAAACGTGAATTTTCTTCATTGCCTGAATCCCTACTAGCTGAAAGTATTGAACAGGATTTATCATTTATTGGACTGGTTGCTCTGATTGATCCGCCTCGTACAGAAGTTCCTCAAGCTGTGAAAGATTGTTTAACCGCTGGGATTACACCCGTAATGATTACCGGAGACCATCCGGGTACGGCGATGGCTATCGCGCGACGCCTTGGTTTTACAAATAATAAAAAGACCATACTAAGTGGCCATGAACTGGAAAAACTCTCGGATGAAAAGTTTGCGCATAAGGCTGAATCGATACGTGTTTATGCACGCGTCAGCCCGGAACAAAAACTACGCATCGTTAAAGCCTTGCAGGTAAACGGTGAGTTTGTTGCCATGACAGGTGATGGCGTAAATGACGCACCGGCATTGAAACGAGCCAATATTGGTATTGCGATGGGACAGAAAGGTACCGACGTGGCACGCGAGGCTTCGGACATGGTGTTGCTCGATGACGATTTTGCCACTATTGTCCGTGCGGTACGTGCCGGGCGGCGGATTTTCGATAACATTCGTAAATTTATCAAGGATACGATGAGTTCCAATTCAGGCGAGATCTGGACGCTATTTCTTGCGCCGTTTCTCGGTTTGCCAATACCCCTGTTGCCGATTCATATTCTATGGATCAACCTGGTCACCGATGGGCTGCCGGGACTGGCGTTTGCCGCGGAACCCGCTGAACCAGGTATTATGCAACGGGCACCACGGCCACCGAAGGAGAATATTTTTGCGCACGGGATGTGGCAACACATTCTTTGGGTGGGGCTGTTTGTTGGCGGCATATCCATTGCTGCCATGGCCTGGGCTATGTCACGAAACGTTGATTACTGGCAGACGGTGGTATTTACCGTGCTGACTGTATCACAGTTGTTTCACTCACTGGCGGTGCGCAGTGAAAGTACATCAATTTTTCAAATTGGTTTATTCAGCAACCTACCAATGTTGGGGGCAATTATGTTAACGCTTTTATTACAGATGATGGTTATTTATCTGCCGGCGATGAATTCTATTTTTCATACTCAACCACTACCATTGTTTGATTTATCTGTATGTTTTCTTTTGTCATCGTTGGTTTTGATAGCTGTTGAGATTGAAAAGTTATTAGCGCGCCGTGGATTGATTTATAAAAACTCTGAATAAGCTTTAATTAAATACGTTTAATGTTGGTCTAGTATTATATTTTTGCATCAATGTCAGTCCTGTTTAAATGAAAAATATTTTTCCTTTGTACGGTTAATTAAGATGTTAACGGGACAATAGTGATTGTTTATATTAACGTTCAATAGTGTAAAGCAAGTCCGCTCCCTGATTCTCTCCACTTTCACCTTTAATTTGCCATTTATCAGAAATTTGATAACACACATTAAAGGTATTAAATGTGCGTCTATCTAACCGACACCATAATCAAGGTAAAGTTTAGGTGATAGGTAGCGACCAATGACAAGAGAAGCTTGATCTCCACTGTTACTGCTATTACCCACTTTGATGAGAGCAGCATTACGAAAAAGACCTGTTATTTGATCTGTAATATCCTTAATCGTTTTATATTCTGGAATCCGGTATAAGGTGATGCACTCCAGAAAGTGAAACAGGCCGTCGCCGATTTATGTTCTTATAATCATACTAATGACAGAAAACAAAATAATAACAGAAATTAAAGCAAGTATTAAAGCCGTTGGTTTATTAATAAAAAAAGTTGTTGCTAAATAGTGGGTTAAAGGTTGAGCGTTTTTCTTGAAAAATATTAAAAATAAAATTACGTATTCGCCTTAATATTAACCTTGTATTTATATATTCCATTTTATTCATCTTTATTTATTCTGAATGAAATGACCATGGCATAATTTATTTTCTGTAGCTGTATAGAAAAATAATTATCATTCATCAAATTTACTATAAGTATTTTTACTTATATTTATAGTCGTTCTAGTCAATTAACATATCGTTAAATTAGAATCTTTTAGATACTTAATCATTTGGTCTCATTAAAATTTAAAAAAGTTTTCCTGGGATATTTAATGTAGGTGTTAAGTACTATTTGTACTTTTTAAGTCCGCAAAGCAGCTTAAATAGCGGATTTTATCAGTCCAGGCATATTTATTTTGCTTATCATCAAAAAAGGAGATACACCCATGGCACAATCAACTCCCCAATCAAAAAAGACCACAGCTAAAAAACCTGCTCTTGCTAAAAAGACCTCAACCGCAAAATCTGAAAAAATGCAGCCTGTCAACGATGAAGAACACTACCAGATGATCACCGAGGCGGCTTATCTCATCGCAGAACAAAGGGGTTTTCAGGGTGATCATGAAATGGATGACTGGCTTCAGGCCGAAGCGGAAGTTGATGCCCGTTTCGCTGCGAGGCACTAAACAGAATTTGAATAATAAAAATAATGATGTAACACATAAACTGGCTGACGGTGTGCCTCTACCACTTGGGGCACATCAACATGGTTCGGGAATTAACTTCGCAATCTTTAGCCGCCATGCAATCCGGGTAAGCCTTGTGTTATTTGACATGATACTCGATCATAAACCCGATTCAACTATCGTACTCAATCCGCAATACAATCGTAGCGGTGATATTTGGCATCTATGGGTAGATGAACTAGGTCGTGACTGTCTTTATGCCTGGCAAGTCGACGGGCCTTATAATCCAGAGCAGGGTAATCGCTTTAATGCGCACAAAATTCTGCTTGACCCCTATGCCACTGCACTGGCCGGTACTGAATGTTGGGATTTCGCTCGCGCTAGTGATGACATGATGAAAGGGCACGAGTTATGTGATTTCAGTGAAGATGATGCCGCAGCAAAGCCAAAGTGTTTGGTTGTGGATAACCATTTCAACTGGGCTAATGACCAGCCACCCCGACACCGCTGGTCGGATATGGTTATTTATGAAACCCATCTCAGAGGACTCACGATTCACCCTTCATCGAGCGTTAGTCGTCCTGGAACATTTTCAGGTCTCATTGAAAAGATTCCGTATTTACAGGATCTGGGTATAACCGCGATCGAGTTGTTACCGGTACAAGAATTTTATGAGAACGAACTTGTGCGACATAATCCATTGACTGGAGAGCAGCTCCGAAACTACTGGGGCTACAACACTGTTGCCTTTTTCGCACCCAAAGAAAGTTATTCCAGTCGGGAAAGATTAGGCGTGCAGGTCAATGAATTCAAAACCATGGTTGAGGCGCTGCACAGCGCTGATATAGAGATTATTCTTGATATCGTTTTTAACCACACTGCTGAGGGTGATCACACCGGCCCGACGCTCAATTTCAAAGGGCTGGATAACCGTATTTACTATCTGTTAGAGAGTGATCAACGTTATTACAAAAACTACTCCGGCACCGGTAATACGCTAAATTGTAATCATCCGGTTGTACGCGATTATATTCTGGATTGCCTGCGACATTGGGTGATAGATATGCATGTCGATGGTTTTCGTTTTGATCTGGCATCGATTATGGAACGTGATGAAGATGGCAACCTCATGGCGAATCCACCCTTACTTGAACGTATCGCTGAAGATCCGATTCTACGCGATGTGAAACTGATTGCTGAGGCCTGGGATGCCGCGGGGGTTTATCAGGTCGGCCATTTTCCGGGACAACGCTGGTCAGAATGGAATGGTCGTTACCGTGATGATGTGCGTCGTTTCTGGCGGGGAGATTCCGGTATGGCCGGTGCGCTGGCCAACCGACTCTGTGGAAGCGCTGATCTGTACCAGCAGTCCGGTAAAGAACCCCTTAACAGCATAAACTTTATAACTTGCCATGATGGCTTTACGCTGAACGATTGGGTGAGTTATACGCATAAACACAATGTAACAAATGGTGAAGATAATCATGACGGTAGCAACGAGAACTTCAGTGCAAATTATGGCATAGAAGGTCCTACTAACAATCCTGCAATTGAGTCTCTACGTAAACGCCAAATCAAGAACATGATCGCGACCCTGATGCTATCCCGTGGGGTCCCGATGCTGCTCGGTGGTGACGAGTTTCGCCGTAGCCAACAGGGTAACAATAACGCGTACTGTCAGGACAACGAAATTTCCTGGATTAACTGGGAACTACTTGAAGCTAATTCCGAAATTCATGGCTTTACTCGTGCGATGATCAGGTTGCGTAAACGCTTTACGTTTCTTTCAGAAGAACAGTTTTATTCTGTGGATGATGTGACCTGGTTCAGTGAGAAGGGTGATCGGAAAGATTGGAACTCAACGAACGGAACGTTAGGTTGCCATCTACATCCGCCTGGTTACGAGAGTGAATTGTGTATTTTGTTTAACCCCGAAGCAAATGAAGTACTATTTTCTTTGCCTAAAGCAATACAAAATTCAAATAACTGGTGTCGGGAAGTCGATACTGCAGAAGTCAAAATTAAACCTGATAGTGAATACCTCAGCCTAGCTGTATCAAGTTACCGCATGATAGCTCACAGCCTGGTTATCTTATCCATTAAGGAATAACAAATAATTTTATTTTATGTTGTTTTATGTGCACTGATAATAATAAATCTATTAACCTTCTTTATTGTTCATAAGTGTATTGCATTAAAAAGAATTATTAGAAGAAACAGCTCAAACAAAAATTTATTCCTGCGGAATAAGGAGAACGTATGAAGTCAAATCCATTAATGAAAGTCAAAAGCCTGGGACAAAGTATTTGGCTGGATTACATTCAGCGTGACTTGTTAAGCAGTGGTGAATTCCAACGACTGATGAATGAGGATGGTGTCAGTGGTGTGACTTCCAACCCCGCCATTCTTGAAAAGGCGATTGTTGCGCATCACGATTATGATGATGCTATTGATGCGATGCAGGGTAGTGATGCCAATAAAATTTATGAACAACTGGCAATTGAAGATCTACAACACGCCGCCGACTTGTTGTCTCCGCAATATGAGGCGAGTCAGGGTCAAGATGGTTTTGTCAGTTTCGAAGTCTCTCCTTTGCTGGCACATGATACTGAAGCAACGGTGAGTGAAGCCAGACGACTTTGGTCTGCACTGGATCGCCCTAACAGTTTTATCAAGGTACCGGCAACCAAGGCGGGGATTGCAGCAATATCTGTGTTAATTGCTGAGGGCATAAATATCAATGCAACGTTGTTATTCAGTTTACAACGGTATAAGGAGGTTGCTGAGGCCTATATCTCAGGCCTGGAGATGCGTGCAAAGCGCGGGGATTCACTGACCAGCGTGATCTCGGTCGCCAGTTTTTTTCTTAGTCGAATTGATACGCTGGTTGATACTAAACTGGATGAACTGCTTGCAAAATCACCATCGAATCAACAACAGCTTATAGCGTTACGCGGCCAAAGTGCCATTGCCTCGGCACGACTGGCATATCAGGACTATAAGCAATTATTCACAGGTGAACGCTGGCAACAACTTGCTGCGGCAGGTGCCAAAACACAACACCTGTTATGGGCATCCACTTCCGCAAAAGATCCGGCCTATAGTGATATCAAGTATGTTGAAGCACTGATAGGAGCAGAGACCATTAATACCTTACCAATGGAAACTCTGCTGGCTTATCGCGATCATGGTGAGCCCGCTGCCCGGCTAGAACATAATATTGATACGGCTCAACTTACCCTAAAGGAGCTTGCGGATATTGGGCTTGATTTGAATGTCATAACGGATCAACTCGAAGAAGAAGGTGTGCAAAAGTTCATCATGGCTTACACAGCATTACTTAAAAATTTACATCAGCGTATTGACTAAGGGCAATCTATTATGAAGTCACTATCATCACTGGGATAGTTTTATGAATGATGCGATTTTTTTCATTAACACCGCTTCATCTGGAGACGCTGTATAAATATATTTCGATTGAATATCGTTCAGCTAAGTCTGAGTGGAAACTCGATATAACGTAGCTTAAGAACACAATTAAATACAGGCAATGGTAGGGAGAAAGTATGATTGAGCAAACCGATATCCGTCACCCAAAGCAACGCTTTACGACTACCGACGTGGAGGGCTTTGATGTCCTCGCAGAACTCGCTCTGGATATGCATATCCTCTGGCAACGCTAACTCGGTTGTAAAAAATATCTGTGATTAATATACCTATTGAATAAGTGAGAAAATACTAAGGAATCGATGTGAATCAGGCTAAATACAATGTGTTAACGATCAATGGTGGCTCATCGAGTATCAAGTTTGCCTGGTATGAAATCGGGTCATCAATGCAACCAAGACTGCGAGGCAAAATTGATCGCATCGGTTTGGCCGGAACTACGTTGTCTTTCACCGATTTGGTTAGCGATCAACAGGATAGTCATTGTATCGAGGTTGCTGATTACAGTGCCGCAGCCAATTTTCTACTCGACTGGCTCGAACAGCAGATCGGTTTTTCTCAGCTTAAGCTTAGTGCAGTAGGTCATCGTGTGGTTCATGGTATGAAACACACCGAGCCGGAAATTATTACTCAATCCTTACTGAATGATCTGCGCCGTTTTATTTCTTTCGACCCGGATCATCTGCCGGGCGAGATCGATCTGATCGAACAATTTCGCGCACGTTATCCACAGTTGCCTCAGGTGGCTTGCTTTGATACCGCGTTTCATCAGACCTTACCGCGTGTTGCCAGACTTCTGCCCATCCCGCGCCGTTTTGATGCCTTGGGCATTCAACGTTATGGCTTCCATGGTTTGTCCTATGCTTATCTTATGCAGGCACTCGAACAGGTTGCCAGTCAACATGCAACACAGGGTCGGGTAATTCTGGCGCACCTGGGAAATGGGGCGAGTCTGGCTGCCGTACGCAATGGCCAGAGTATTGACACCAGTATGGGATTTACTCCGACTGGGGGTATACCGATGGGTACGCGATCCGGGGATCTGGATCCTGGCGTGGTTGAATTTATGATGCAGCATGAGCATCTGACCGCTGAACAGTTGAAAACCCTCATAAATCATGAATCCGGTTTACTCGGTGTGTCCGAAACCAGTTCCGATATGCGCGACTTAATCCAACATGAGTCGACGGATAGTCGCGCCGCGGAAGCGGTCGATTTGTTTTGTTATCAGGTAAAAAAATATATCGGTGCCTACGCTGCGGCACTTTCTGGACTGGATACGCTGGTGTTTGCAGGCGGTATCGGCGAGAACGCGGCAACCGTGCGTGCACGGATTTGTAACGGACTCGAATTTCTTGGCATTGAGATCGAAGAACAAAACAACGCGAAACATGCTGAAATTATTTCTACAAAGACCAGCCAGGTTGTTGTGCGGGTCATGCATACGGATGAAGAACTCATGCTGGCAACGACAGTTTGCCGGGTTTTAGATCTCGCAATTTAATAAGGAGGAATTATGGACAAGATCAAGAAGACAAATTCACCTAAACAGAAAGACATCCCCTTGTCGCCCGAGCTGTTGCGCAAAATGGATGCCTACTGGCGCGCCGCGAACTATCTTTCGGTTGGCCAGATTTATTTATATGATAATCCGCTACTGAAAAAACCACTCACGCTTGAGCATATCAAGCCACGCTTACTGGGGCACTGGGGAACGACGCCGGGTCTGAATTTTATTTATGTGCATCTAAATCGGATCATCCAGCAATATGATTTGAGTATTGTTAATGTTACCGGGCCTGGTCATGGCGGTCCGGGTCTGGTGGCGAACACCTATCTGGAGGGCACTTACAGCGAAGTGTATCCGAACATTTCCCAGGACGAAGCGGGGATGAAAAAACTGTTTACCCAGTTTTCTTTTCCCGGCGGTATTCCCAGTCATGTGGCACCGGAAACGCCGGGTTCAATCAACGAAGGCGGTGAACTTGGTTATGCACTTTCTCATGCCTATGGGGCAGCCTTTGATAATCCGGATTTATTAGTTGCCTGCGTGGTGGGGGATGGTGAAGCGGAGACCGGCCCGATGGCCACCAGTTGGCACTCCAATAAATTTCTTAACCCTGTGCACGATGGGGCAGTGCTGCCGATTCTGCATTTGAATGGCTACAAGATTGCTGGCCCAACCGTACTGGCGCGAATCTCCCATGATGAGCTGGAAGCCCTTTTTCGTGGCTACGGTTATACGCCTTATTTTGTTGAGGGCGATGATCCCGAAACCATGCATCAACGGATGGCGGCCACGCTCGATAGAGTGGTCACTGAGATCCAGCGTATTCAGCGTGAAGCGCGCAGCAAGGGTTTTACTGAACGTCCGCGCTGGCCGATGATTATCCTGCGTTCACCGAAAGGCTGGACCGGCCCGGAATTTGTTGATGATAAAGCCATCGAAGGGACATTTCGCGCGCATCAGGTACCGGTGACCAATTTCATCAAGCAACCTGAACATGTCATAATTCTCGAACAGTGGATGAGAAGTTATAAAGCAGAAGAATTATTTGATGACACTGGCAGGCTTATTCCTGAACTGGCCGAACTGGCACCAAAAGGTGAATGGCGCATGGGCGCGAATCCACACACTAATGGCGGCATACTGTTACGCGATTTGCGTATGCCAGACTTTCGTGACTATGCCGTTGAGGTAGCAAAGCCCGGGCAGGTAAAAGCCGAAGCCACGCGCGCGCAAGGTGAGATGATGCGCGATGTGCTGAAGCTTAATGCTAAAGCGCGTAACTTCCGTATATTCAGTCCTGATGAAACCGCATCAAACCGTTGGGGTGCTGTATTTGAAGTCACCAACCGGTGTTCGACAGCAGAAATAGTACCCGGCGATGAACATATTGCACCCGATGGCCGGGTGATGGAAATGCTGAGTGAGCACCAGTGCCAGGGCTGGCTGGAAGGTTACTTACTCACCGGACGCCATGGTTTTTTCTCCTGCTATGAAGCGTTTATTCATATTGTCGATTCAATGTTTAACCAGCATGCCAAGTGGCTCGATGTGGCGCGTGACATTCCCTGGCGCCGGCCGATTGCCTCATTAAATTATTTACTGTCTTCACACGTCTGGCGTCAGGATCACAATGGTTTTAGTCATCAGGATCCAGGTTTTGTTGATCTGGTCGTGAATAAAAAAGCCGAGATTATTCGTATTTATTTTCCACCGGATGCCAACACCTTACTCTCGGTGACCGATCACTGCCTGCGCAGTCACGATGATGTTAATGTCATCGTCGCGGGTAAGCAGCCCGAGTTGCAATGGCTGGATATGGATGCGGCTATTAAACACTGCACTGCCGGATTGGGCATATGGAAGTGGGCCAGTAACGATGAAGGTGGTGATCCCGATGTGATTATGGCCTGTTGCGGTGACGTGCCGACGCTGGAGACATTGGCGGCAGTAAAAATACTGAATCAGCACTTCCCTGAATTAAAGATACGCGTGGTAAATATTGTTAATTTAATGACCTTGCAACCGTCGAGTGAGCACCCGCACGGTATATCAGATAAAGACTTTGATGTGCTGTTTACCAAAGACAAGCCGGTCATTTTTGCTTTTCACGGTTACCCCTGGTTGATCCATCGCTTGTGTTATCGTCGTAACAATCACCACCAGTTGCATGTCCGCGGTTACAAGGAAAATGGCACGACTACCACACCCTTCGATATGGCGGTACTGAATGATCTGGATCGTTTTCACCTCGCCGGTGATGTTATCGATCGCGTACCGAGCCTGGGATCACGGGCGGCCTATGTGAAACAATATCTACGTGACAAACTACTCGATCATAAAGCTTACATCGAACATCATGGTGAAGACATGCCGGAGATTCTTAACTGGAAATGGGAAAGTCATGAAACACAGTAATGCTTCGTCAATAGGTGTACTCATGTTAGTGTTTTACTAACAGGGAAAAACGACAACATATGACGATCAAACCAACAGATCAAAATACAGGCACCGTGATATCGGTACGCGGTAGCGTTGTGGATATTTTGTTTGATGAACATTTACCTCCAATTCATTCACTATTGCACGCGCAGCGAGGCAAAATTGCCATTGAGGTGTTGTCTCAACTTGACGCACATCGGGTGCGCGGTATTGCGTTAACCCCGACGCAAGGTCTTGCCCGCGGCATGCCTGTGCAAGATAGTGGCGCACCGTTAAAAGCACCTGTAGGCAAGGGTATTCTTTCACGTATGTATGATGTTTTTGGTAACACGATCGATCGTCAGGCTGCGCCGACAGATATCCAGTGGCGCTCTGTTCATAATGCACCGCCGGCGTTAGCACGGCGTTCCACCAAATCTGAAATATTTGAAACAGGTATCAAAGTTATCGATGTGCTCATGCCACTGGAACGCGGCGGTAAAGCCGGTCTGTTTGGTGGTGCGGGTGTAGGCAAAACAGTGTTACTCACTGAAATGATTCATAACATGGTCGGACAACACGAAGGGGTGAGTATTTTTTGCGGTATTGGTGAACGTTGCCGCGAAGGTGAAGAACTCTACCGGGAAATGAAAGCCGCGGGTGTACTCGACAACATGGTGATGGTGTTCGGCCAGATGAACGAACCACCAGGCGCTCGTTTTCGTGTCGGCCATGCCGCATTGACCATGGCCGAATATTTTCGTGATGATGAACATCGCGATGTGCTGTTACTGGTTGATAATATTTTTCGTTTTATCCAGGCGGGTATGGAAGTGTCGGGTTTAATGGGACAGATGCCGGCCCGTCTCGGTTATCAACCAACCATGGGTACCGAATTATCACAACTGGAAGAACGCATCGCGAATACTGATAGCGGTGCGATTACTTCGATTCAGGCGGTCTATGTACCGGCTGACGATTTTACTGATCCCGCCGCCGTGCATACTTTTTCCCATCTTTCCGCCTCGATTGTGCTGTCGCGTAAACGCGCGAGTGAAGGACTTTATCCAGCCATTGATCCCTTACAGTCCAATTCCAAAATGGCTACGCCCGGTGTCATTGGCAAGCGGCATTATAAACTTGCGCAGGAAATCCGGCGCACCCTGGCACAATATGCTGAACTAAAAGACATTATTGCGATGCTCGGTATGGAACAGTTGTCACCTGAGGATCATAACATCGTGGGGCGTGCACGACGGCTGGAACGTTTTCTAACGCAACCGTTTTTTACTACAGAACAATTTACTGCGATCCCCGGCAAACTGGTTAGCCTCAATGATGCACTGGATGGTTGTGAACGTATTTTGCGTGATGAGTTTAAAGACTATCCTGAAAGTGCTTTATACATGATCGGGTCGATTGACGAAGCCCAGGTAAATATCGGAGAAAATAAAGAAGATAAAGCCAGAGATGAAGCAACCGCGAAAGCACAACTTGCGAGTAGTGCCGATGAATCTTAAAATCCTGTTGCCCTTTAAAGTTTTTGCCGAGAAGCACAATGTCCTGCGCATTGTTGCCGTGACGCATGAAGGTGCATTTGGACTGCTGCCACACCGGCTTGATTGTGTGGCGTCACTCACCGCGGGTATTTTAGTTTTCGAAACTGCAGCAGAAGGCGAAGTTTATGTCGCGGTCGATGAAGGCGTGCTGGTTAAAAGCGGCAGTGAGGTACTGGTTTCGGTACGGAATGCAATTGGCGGCATGAGTCTGGGTAAATTACGTGCGGCGGTTGAAGAGGAATTTCTTGAACTGGATGAGCAGGAGAAAAAGGTGCGTTCAGTACTGGTGAAAATGGAAAGCGGATTTATTCGCCGCCTGGCAGAATTCCATCATGGTAGTGCCGCATGAGCAGTGAAGAACCCCATGTTGAATCTAAAGTAGAATTAAAAGTGGAACCCAAACCCAAATCCAAATCAGGTGAAACAGAATTCAGCCAGCAGGTCGGTGAGATGGCAGCACGAAAACTTAAAGCACAACGTCATGTCACCAAAACGATCTGGACCGGTCTGGGTATGATGGGACTGGTGGGTTGGTCAGTGGCGGCCCCGACATTTCTTGGCGCGGCACTCGGACTCTGGCTGGATAAGCATTATCCGGGTGATCATTCCTGGACGCTTGCATTGCTGGCTATTGGTCTGGGACTCGGTTGCTTTAATGCCTGGCGCTGGATCGCAAAGGAAGACAAAGAAATTCACGAACACCTAAACGAAGATGAAGATGAGAATGGTCATGACTGAATTTATTGAGTATGCATTAGCACTGTTAGCGGGTCTTTTACTGGGTGTGTTTTTTTTCGCTGGACTTTGGTGGACGGTGCGCAGGCTCAACTCGTCTAAACACGTCGCACTTTTATTTCTCGCGAGTATGTTGCTGCGAACCGGTACCGTGGTATTAGGATTCTATTTTATCATGGACGATCATTGGCAACGATTAGTTGCGGCGCTACTCGGATTTATCATTGCACGTATTGTTGTGACGCGACTGACTCGTTTAACGAATCAATCCAATACTCAGATGGCAAAGGTTGATCATGCATCTTAGCCCCGATCAAATTATTTTCTGGCAACTGGGTTTTTTTAAACTCAATGCCACAATTGTCTATACCTGGGGACTGATGCTGGTGCTGGTGATCGGTTCAAAACTCATTACGCGAAAACTTTCTACCGAACTGCAACGTTCACGCTGGCAGAATTTGCTCGAAATCATTGTTACTGGAATGAATCAGCAGATCAGTGAAGTAGGGTTGAAACGTCCGGAAAAATATCTTGGCTTTCTTGGTACCTTGTTCTTGTTTGTTGCTAGCGCCAGTCTGTTTACCATTGTGCCCGGCTATGAGCCACCGACGGGTTCACTCTCAACGACCGCGGCGCTGGCGATTTGTGTGTTTGTCGCGGTGCCGTTATTTGGCATCGAAGAATCCGGACTGCTTCAATATCTTAAAGCGTATACCCGGCCAACGATTATTATGTTGCCGTTCAATATTATCAGTGAGTTCTCTCGCACTCTGGCCCTGGCCGTACGTCTGTTTGGCAACATGATGAGTGGAACACTCATACTGGCTATTTTACTCACCATTACCCCCTTCATTTTTCCGATTGCTATGAGTGCGCTCGGCTTGCTGACCGGTATGGTGCAGGCGTACATTTTTAGTATTCTTGCGACAGTCTATATTGCGGCTGCCACGCGCGCGCGTAAGACCGAGCCAGAACCTAAACCCGAAAATAACAATAATCACGTTAACCAGAAGAGGATAAACCATGGATAGTATGACGATCATTGCCATTATTTCAATTATCACAGCAGGACTTACCATGGCCATAGGTAGTATTGGCCCGGCGTTTGGCGAGGCACGCGCGGTGTCCAGTGCATTGACTGCCCTGGCGCAACAACCCGATGCGTCGGCAACGATCACGCGCACCCTGTTCGTGGGACTCGCCATGGTCGAGTCTGTTGCGATCTATTGTTTCGTCGTGTCCATGATTCTGATTTTTGCAAATCCATTCTGGAATCATGTCATCGCTCAGGTCGCAGGAAAATAAGTCATGCTGATCGACTGGTTTACTGTCATTGCGCAGGTAATTAACTTTCTCATCCTGGTGTGGTTGTTAAAGCGCTTCCTGTACCGACCTATACTTCATGCGATTGATGCACGTGAAAAGCGAATTGCGGCTGAACTGGCTGACGCAGATCGGCAAAAGGCTGAAGCGAAACAAGAACGTGAAGAGTTTCAACAGAAGAATGAAGTGTTTGATAAACAGCGCAATGCACAGTTGAATCAAGTGACTGAGGAGGCTAAAAAAGAGCGCTCATTACTACTCGATACCGCGCGACAGGAGGCCAATGATTTGCGGACTAAATTAGATGCCGCCTTGGTTAATGAACAGCGTGTTCTGCAGGAAGAACTCACTCGTCAGGCTCGCGATGAAGTGTTTGCGATTACACGTCAGGCCTTAAGTGATCTTGCCGGTACAACATTAGAACAGCGCATGACAGAAATTTTTCTGCAGCGACTGCGTGAGTTAAACGATGAAGACAGGGTAAACCTGAAGTCTGCTTTCGCCACATCGATCCGGCCATTACTGGTTCGGACGGCCTATAAGTTAGCCGCTGAACAGCACGAGGTGATTGAAGCGGCAATTAAAGAAACCCTGGGTAAAGATAAACAGATCCAGTTTGAAACTGACGGAAACTTGGTGAGTGGCATTGAGATGAGTGCGGATGGCCAGAAGATCGCCTGGAGTATTGCCGATTATCTGGCGTCACTGTCTAAGCGTATCGAATCGTTGTTAAAGACTGAAACAAAAACAAAAAATAACAGCACGACGAAAGGAACACATGAAAACGGTTCCTGAGAATATGCAAAGTCTATTTAGCGATACGTTTGCCGGAATGCGTCAGGGGCGAGAATCTTTTGTGCCGGATTTAAAACCTCGTGAAGTGGGCACCATTATCAGTATTGCCACCGGGATTGCCAAGGTCGCAGGACTGCCGGGGGTGGGGTTTGAAGAAGTACTCCGGTTTCCCGGCGATATCTATGGCATTGCTTTCAACGTCGATGAACATGAAATCGGTGTGGTCTTGCTTGGGGACTATGCACACTTACAGGCGGGTGACGAAGTCGAACGTCGCGGGCATGTTGTCGATGTGCCGGTGGGCGAGGGTTTAATTGGACGAATTATCAATCCAATGGGGCAAAGCCTGGATGGCAAAGGCAGACTGAATTCAAGCACACGCCTGCCCGTCGAACGCCCGGCGCCTTCGATCATGGATCGTTCGCCCGTCAGCGTCCCATTACAAACCGGCATCAAAGTCATCGATGCGTTGATTCCTGTTGGCCGCGGTCAGCGCGAACTCATTCTCGGTGATCGACAGACTGGAAAGACGGCTATTGCACTCAACACCATACTTAATCAGCGTGATAAAAATGTGCTGTGTGTTTATTGCGCCATCGGCCAACGAGCCTCTGGTGTGGCAAAGGTTATTGCAACTTTGCGTGAAGAGGGAGCATTGGATTACACCATCGTGGTTGTGACCGAAGGCAATGATCCCCCCGGACTGGCGTATATTGCGCCCTATGCGGCAACCAGCATTGCAGAGTATTTTATGCAGCAAGGTCGTGATGTACTGATTGTTTACGATGATCTGACACATCATGCCCGTGCTTATCGAGAACTGTCTTTATTACTGCGGCGTCCACCGGGTCGCGAGGCTTTTCCCGGTGATATTTTTTATATCCATTCGCGGCTGTTGGAACGCGCCACACATTTACACCCGGAACTTGGTGGCGGATCGCTGACGGCTTTGCCCATTATTGAAACCGAAGCACAGGATATTTCTGCCTACATACCCACGAATCTAATCTCGATTACCGACGGACAAATCTATCTTTCACCTTCACTGTTTGGGCTAGGTGTTCTGCCAGCAGTTGATGTTGCTAAATCAGTATCTCGCGTCGGCGGTAAAGCACAACGTGCGGCTTACCGTGCTGTGGCCAGTGATCTTAAACTCGCTTATGCACAATTTGAGGAACTGGAAACCTTTGCCCGATTTGGTGCCCGACTGGATGACAGCACGCGTAAAATTATTGATCATGGTCGACGCATTCGTGCCGTGCTGCAACAAGCGGAATTTGCGTCGGTTTCTATGGTAGAGCAAATTATTGTGTTGCTGGCACTGACGACAAAACAGTTTGATACGGTGCCGCTGGAGCAAATGAGTGCAGTAGAATACGTGGTGCGTGCGGCCGCAGCCGACATTCCCACTGAGATATGCCAACGCTTTGAAAGCGCAAAAAATTTAAGTGACGAAGATCGTACGGCCATCATTCAGATTGCTCACGCTGCGCTTGAAAAATTTCAACTCAATTCTGAACCGAACGAAAAAACAATGAGTGACAAAAAAAATGAGTGAAAGTGTCGCCACTCTGCGCCATCAAATCAGCAGTGCTGAGGAGCTGGAATCGGTCGTGCGCACCATGAAAGCGATGGCCGCATCGAGCATCAGTCAATATGAAAATGCAGTGCGCTCGCTGGATGATTATTACCGAACAGTTCAACTTGGCCTTGTGACCTGTTTTCGGGAGGAGAAAGCAGCGGTAACTGCAAAGACTCCGCGTACGAAAAAGAAAACGCCAGCTGCAATTGGTGCGATTGTGTTTGGTTCTGATCAGGGACTGGTCGGTCAATTCAATGAAGTGATGGTGGAGTTTGCGGTCGACACGCTGGCTGCACTGCCAGGTAGCAAAATAGTATGGGCGGTTGGCGAACGTATACAGTCGCGTCTTGTTGAAACACGTTTACTGGCAGAGGAAAGTTTTATTTTACCCAATTCGATTAATGCCATTACACCTCTGGTAGGGCAGATTCTTATCGAAATGGAAACACAGCGAGAAAAGAGCGTGCTCGATGAGGTTTATCTTTTTCATAATCGACCCCAGAGTGGCGCAATTTATACACCGACGATGCAACAACTGTTACCACTGGACGAAACCTGGCGTCGAAACTTGACGACGATTCCCTGGCCGACAAAAAATCTACCGCAGGTGATGAATAATAAAGAACAAACATTACGGGCCCTTATTCGTGAATATCTTTTTGTGACCCTTTTCCGGGCCTGCGCAGAATCACTGGCCAGTGAAAATGCCAGCCGTCTGGCTGCGATGCAGCGTGCAGATAAAAATATCCAGGAACTCCAGGAGGATCTCAAGCGGACTTTTCATCGTCTGCGTCAGAGTGATATCGATGAGGAACTGTTCGATGTGATCTCGGGCTTCGAAGCGCTGCGCTAGAGTTAAATGCAGAGTTTTGGCAGAAGAACACACCCTTAGAAACACTAAACGTGTAGTAGCTCAGACTTAATCTAACAGTAATACAAATGAGTTTAGATATATTCTGAGTTGGTATGTTTAAATTGATATGAGCAGACATACAATAATTTATACAATAGGGCTGCTGTCGACCGATACTGTTGAAAAACTCTTTTTTTGTTTAAAATAAATTTTTTTAGCTTATTTAACGAGTGTTATTCAATTATATATGGGGGAACATATAAAATACTTGATAGCTTGTCTGAGATCCTCTCATTATCTTATGCCGGACATTTGAATCTCATTTAAAAAAAATACAATGCAATCTGAAATTTGACGTTATAAAAATTTCGAGTTTTTCAACAGTATCGACCCATTGCTGCCATTCATAATTTACTCAAATATCTACTTCTTTTCTGAAAGGAGGCATTCAAAATTACAAAATAGTTCCATGCATTCTGTAATCATAGGTCTCGTTAACAACAGTTATGTGTGAAGTAAGATGATAGGTTACGACATGCATTTTAGTAACTTAGGTTTCGATCTAAGCTAACTATTGTCATGCACGATTTAATTGCTGTAATTTATGGGGATTCCTATTTGGACAAGTTTTTTCACTGCACCTCTCGGGTATCGTTTTAGTACCCATAACGATAAGCGATCCACAAACCTTTCTACCACGTTTGAATTTGCAGGTTTTACCTGTCGGACGCTCAGGCAACCAGAATTTACATATTGGTTTATTTGTACACTTGTAGATTGGCCCAAAGCGACCACGTGCCACCTCCAGCTTACCATTCAGGCATTCAGGGCAGGTCACATTTGTTGGTGGCAAATCGCTATGCATACATTTTTTATTTTTCATAAAGTTTTCACTTGAAAGATTTATTATGTAATAAGTGCAGGCAATTCTAGTTGCCTGCACATCAACACTATGATTAGGCTGCGGCTTTACCTTCTGCCATTGAGATAAACTCTGCATTTGGAACAGCTCCCGCCACGTGATTGCTATAGTTAGTCATCGTTTTTAATGCCACGCCCATGATCACCTCAAAGATCTGTGCGTGTGTGTATCCTGCATCAAGGAACGCCTGCACATTCTTATCATCGAGCCAGCCTTTTTCTTCTACTAGCAATTTTGTGAAATCTCGTAATGCATTCAGCTTGATATCTTGTAGTGGTTCGAATGAAATGATTTGTTTTAGCGTTATGTCATCAATTTGCACATTTTTGCCAAGTGCCTTATGTACAGTTTTGCAATAATCACAACCATTGAGCGCACTGACCGTCAGTAATACAACTTGTTGCTCCTGCGCGGATAGCGTTGTTTGATCAAAGGCTTCAGATAATTTTAGAATAGCTCCTAAGACTGTTGGTGATTCAGCAACGAATGCGGCCAGATTAGGTAAAAATCCGTAACGCTCCTTTATCATAGTCAATACCTGTGCCGCGCCTTCAGGTGCTGTTGTTTCATCATGTTTTGTAAAATTTTTCATCACTGACTCCTTTTAAGATTTAATGTGACACTTTGCCGTTTTGGTGTTATAAATCTAACTCATGCAATATCGCATTCATATATCAAAACAAGAATATTGGTCATGCAATAATGCAAGAGTGGGATGATTTAAGATTTTTCCTAGCCGTAGCCCAAACTGGCTCAGTAACTGCCGCTTCAATCAAACTGGGCGTCAATCAGTCCACTGTTTCACGAAGAATTAACAACTTCGAAAAAATAATGAACGTGCGTTTGTTTGAGCGTTTATCAACAGGATATGCGTTGACTTCAGAAGGTGAGGAGTTGCGCCATCATGTCTTGCAGATTGAAGAAGAAATTCAGAATATTGATCGTCACATCATGGGCAAGAATATTGCGTTAAGTGGTCCCATCAAGGTAACGACCTCTCTAGCCATTGCGCGTTATCTTTTATTGCCAAGCTTTAAACATTTTAACAAGCTGCATCCTAGCATCGAACTGCACCTCGATATGTCTAACAATCTTTATAATCTGACGCAGCGCGAAGCCGATGTCGCTATTCGAGTAACCCGTGACGCAATACCAGATAACTTAATCGGTCGAAAATTGGGGATGCTGGAATATGATGTCTATGGCGAGAAAAAATATGTCGAGTCATACATCAAAATCAAAGATAAAAAGCCCTTACGCTGGATCGGAGAGGACAATAGTGATCTACGTCCTAACTGGTTACCTGATGATATAGAACCATTAAATCTTGTAATGCGTTCCAATGAAGTGCTTGCTACTTATGATGCAATTCAACAAGGTTTAGGTGTGGGTCGATTACCCACTTTCATAGGTGATGCAGATAATACACTGACAAAACTCAAGCTTAATCAAACGATTCCATCTGTCCCGATCTGGTTGTTAACACATGTTGATATGCGTCGAGTGAACCGTGTGAAAGTGTTTACCTCATTTGTGCTTGAAGAAATGCGCAGCGTATTAAACTACAATCAGTGATGATAGATGTAATTGGAATTAAGCTAAAAGTGTTCTATGGTTTAATAAAATGATTCGGAATTTTTACACATAAAAAAGCATTCAAACCGACGCCGAAAAACAGCGCGGTTTAATATTAACGTTGAACGTCCGCTTTTGGTATTTAATATAGTTAATTTTTAATTTATCGAACGACAGCTAATGGCCGATACTGTTGAAAAACTCTTTTTTTGTTTAAAATAAATTTTTTTAGCTTATTTAACGAGTGTTATTCAATTATATATGGGGGAACATATAAAATACTTGATAGCTTGTCTGAGATCCTCTCATTATCTTATGCCGGACATTTGAATCTCATTTAAAAAAAATACAATGCAATCTGAAATTTGACGTTATAAAAATTTCGAGTTTTTCAACAGTATCGGCCGTTTTCAGAAGTTGATCATTTATTTACGAACGTCTGCTTTATATTTTGATACAGCGCTATTATAACTTCACAGTTAGGTAAAATATAAAGCTATTTATTAATGTGTCAGATTAGGTTTGAGCTACTACAACTAAAGTGAATGGGTGTTTTTGCAAAACAGGACAACCAGATACTGATGAGCTATTTCAGTCTATATTAAAACATGAGATACAAATAATGGTAGATGAAAGAACAGTATCTCTTACATACGCAATTCGTGGCTCCGTCGTTTTAAAATATAGCAGTCAGCTTGCGTTGATACTTGCCGTGTTATCGTTTGCGCCACTGATTTTAGCACTGATAGAAACAGACTGGTTACTCGTTACGCGTTATTTATTACTTTGTGTTGGCCTACTTATGATGGGAGGTCTGTTTGCACGTTTACCATCACCCACATATATCCAGGGTAATGAAGCGCTGGCGGTAACAACGTTGGCTTTTCTTCTGACCTCATTTCTAATGGCATGGCCGCTAATGGGTTCGGATGTATCATTTATCGATGCGCTGTTCGAAGCCATTTCCGGTGTGACGACAACAGGACTATCGACACTGGGCAGTGTAGAAAATCGCTCCCACACGTTTTTGTTTAGTCGCGCCTGGATGCAGTGGTATGGCGGTCTGGGTTTTATCGTGTTGTCAGTCGCACTATTGATGGGACATCAGATTGCTGCACGTCGCTTGTCTGATCCCATAGACAGTGGTGAGATGCTCATGGCAACCACGCGTACGCATGCCAGGCGTAGTCTTATTATCTATCTCACCCTGACGTTACTGGGTTTGATTGTTATCTGGTTACTCATTGGAGATGGTTTTGTTGCCTTGCTCCAGGTCTTGTCCGCGGTATCAACTGGGGGATTTTCAAATTACGATTCAAGTCTGGCGGGTCTGACAAATCAACCTGCAGCGGTTGCAGTAATCGTGGTTTCGTTTCTTGGTGCGGTTTCGTTACCACTATATTGGCAAGTCGCTCATGCCGGATGGCGAAATGGGTTGCAGCTGTTGTTAACGAATGTGGAATTACGCGCCTTTTTAATTGCCTGCCTGCTTGCAGGCAGTTTACTGACCTTGCTCGGTTCACTTCAGGGCAACAACGTTTCGTGGTACCACGGTTTTATGATGGGCTTTTCCGCGCAAACCACCACCGGTTTTTCCACATTGCCGGTTTCTGAAATGGATCCATCTTCGAAAGTCGTGATGATTATTTCCATGCTGGTGGGCGGGAGTGTTGGTTCATCAGCCGGTGGTTTTAAAATATTAAGACTTCTTATCTTGTTGCGTTTATTGCAATTAATGATCCGTCGTACCGGGATGCCACCCCACGCCGTCGCTGAACCCTATCTTGCGGGACATAAACTTGAAACCGATGATCTGCTCCGTGCGATGCAATTATTTTTTCTTTTTATTGGCGCTATAGTTTTATCCTGGATACCGTTTTTGTTTATGGGCTACGACCCTCTGGATGCACTATTTGAAGTGGCATCTGCTTGTGGCACAGTAGGACTAAGCAGCGGAATCACGCGCCCGGATCTTGAACCGTTTCTTAAAGCGGTGTTAAGTTTTGATATGCTTGCAGGGCGGCTGGAAATTTTTGCAATGTTAGTCGTACTTTCTCCAGGAAACTGGTTTGGACAACGTAAGGAAATACAATGAGAGTAGTATTTATTGGCGCGGGTGAACTCACTAGCCAGACCGCTAAACAATTACTTAATAATGGATACGAGGTTGTCATTATTGAACAGGACAAAACACGTATCGATGAGTTAAGCGATGAACTTAACACCGGATTCATTCATGGTGATGGTAGCAAGCCTGATATTTTACGTGAGGCCGATCCTGCTGCCACAGACTATCTCCTTTGTCTTACCGGTAATGATCAATGCAACATAATTAGCAGTTTGGTTGGACGTTCACTGGGTTATAAAAGGGTGGTAACGCGAATTGAAGATTCATCTTATGAACATATTTGTATCGAGCTGGGACTGAAAGATGTCATTATTCCTGATTCCACCATGGCCCGTTATCTGGCTGATATGTGTGCAGGTCAGAATCCACTTGAAATATCTGCATTGATAAAAGAGGACGCGCGTATTTTTTCTTTTATTGCACATGAAGATGATCAAGGGTCACTTGATGAACTGAGTTTACCCAAGGGCAGTAGAGTCATGTTTTTATATCGTAACGAAAAATTTATTCTCGGCGATAGTGATACCGTTCTGCAAAAGGACGATGAAGTCGTGATTGTTTCACACAGTAATGTTTTATCGGAACTTGAAGCGCGCTTTAACCCAAAAGTCGACAGTACTGACTAATAAAGGCTGATATATACAGAGTTAAGAACCACAATTTCCTGATTTGGTGTGTTTTCGTAGCAACATCTTTTCGAATTCAACCAAAAATAGAACCGATGAGGATACGACGATCACGCGTAACCAGGCAGCTAAATCCATAGAAGTAGTCGCGAACAATATTTGCATCGGGCTTAAATAGGTAAAAGCCAGTTGGAACAAAATCAACAAACTAATAGCATAAAGTGCATAACGATTACCAAATAGTCCATTCACTGTTAATGATGGTGCTAACAGAAAGCGCGCACTAAATAAGTAAAAGATTTCAAACATAACTAATGTATTCACGGCAACGGTACGTGCCAGTTCAATCGAAGCACCGTGTTGTCGTTCCCACAAAAACAAACCAAATGTACCTATAACAAGAATGAACGAGACAAAGGTGACTCGCCATATAAGGAAGTAAGAGAGAATTGGTTCATCTGAGTTACGAGGAGGGCGTTGCATGACATTATTTTCTGGTGGCTCGAAAGCAAGCGTCAATGCCAGGGTTACAGCCGTGATCATATTTATCCATAAGATCTGAACGGGAGTAATAGGCAACTGTGTTCCCATGACAATAGCTGCAATAATGATGAGTGCTTCACCACCATTGGTGGGTAAGACAAATAAGATCGATTTTTTAAGATTGTCATAAACAGTGCGACCTTCCTCTACAGCATGAGCGATGGAGGCAAAGTTGTCATCTGTCAGTACCATCTCAGCAGCTTCTTTAGCCACTTCAGTTCCTTTAAGCCCCATTGCGACACCGACATCAGCACGTTTTAATGCCGGCGCATCATTCACGCCATCACCTGTCATGGATACCACTTCACCCATGGCCTGTAACGTTGTGACCAATTGTAGTTTTTGTTCTGGGGAAACACGTGCAAAAATATCTGACTTTTGAACAGCTTCTTTTAATTGAATTTCATCAAAGTTTTCCAGCTCGGAACCTTGTACAACAGAGACACCATCACCAATACCCATTTGCGTTGCAATGGCACGGGCAGTAATAGCATGATCACCCGTAATCATTTTTACACGGATGCCGGCTGATTGGCAGATGCGAACGGCTTGTGTTGCCTCTTCACGGGGTGGGTCGATAATACCGACTACGCCGAGTAGAGTCAGACCGTAATCAACATCACTAAATGTTAAGTTTTGCTGTTCCTCTAATGCCGGCTTAAATGCGATGGCTAATAACCGTTGACCATGTGATGCCATGTTATGCATACACGTTTCCCAATAAACTTTATCGAGAGGAACATCTTCACCGCGCATACGTTGTTGGTGACACATTTCCAACACAAGTTCCGGCGCGCCTTTAAGATAGATAAAACCATGTTTAGAATGATCATGATGCAGCGTAGCCATAAAACGGTGTTGAGATTCGAACGGGATTGCGTCAGTACGAGGATACTGACTCAAACAATGATCGTGTTCCAGTCCGGCTTTCAATGCCAGTGTCACCAACGCTCCCTCTGTAGGATCACCTTGCATCTGCCAGTGACCATTCTCTTCAGTTAACGTTGCGTCATTACATAATAATGCTGCGCGAGCAATTTCATGTAATAGTGGAAATTCATCTACGTTCACTTCATTGTTATCAAAAATGAAAGCGCCATGAGGATCGTAACCCGCACCACTAACTTCACAGAATCCTGCACCGGTAGCGACGGTCTGTACAGTCATTTCATTGCGAGTGAGCGTCCCCGTTTTGTCTGAACAAATAACGGTAACAGAACCCAGCGTTTCAACCGCAGGAAGCCGACGAATAATGGCATTTTTCTTTGCCATACGTTGTACCCCAATCGCAAGGGTTATGGTCATAATGGCAGGCAAGCCTTCTGGAATACCTGCAACGGCCAAACCAACTGCTGCGAGAAACATATCACTTGCTGGATAACCTTGTATCAAGAAACCATAAGCAAAAGTAGCTGCAGCAATAATACCGATAGCTCCGGTAAGCCATTTAGCAAATGTCGCCATCTGTCGCAATAATGGTGTGGTCAGTGTTTCTACCTGACGTAACATACCACTGATACGTCCAATCTCCGTAGTGTCGCCAGTGGCAACAACCATTCCTTGTCCCTGCCCGTAGGTGACAAGTGTGCCAGAATAGGCAAGGCATTTACGATCACCAATGGAGTCATGTTCTGCGACCGCTATTGTGCTTTTTTCGACCGGCAATGATTCTCCAGTAAGCATCGCTTCTTCAATGCGCAGTTCACGGGTTTTAAACAAGCGCAAATCAGCCGGCACCTTGTCACCGGATTGAAGTAACACTACATCACCCGGTACAAGTTCTTCAGCTGGCAAGCTAATAAATTTTCCTTCACGTTTTACCATGGCCTGCTGGGAAAGCATTTTGCGAATAGCATCGAGTGCTTTTTCAGCTTTACCTTCCTGGATGAAACCAATAATGGCATTAACGATAACAACACCAAAAATTACACCACTGTCCACCCAGTGCCCCAGTAATGCGGTGACAAAACCTGAACCTATTAATACATAGATGAGTACGTTGTGGAACTGGGCAAGAAAACGTGCGAGTGGTCCATTCTTTTGTTCAGATTGAATACGGTTCAAACCATATTCATCTAATCGATGTTGAGCACTAATTTGTGATAACCCATCAGCTGTTGAAGAGAGTTTTTGAAAAGTAGTATCAATATCGTGAATATGCCAGGACGATATTGTTTTAGAATATTGATCAACCATAATTCGCTCTTCCTTTATCAATGAAAACTCAATCGAAGAAATTTTTGATTATGTCTGTCACTGTACAATAACGATATAGTGACAGTATTAAGTTAAGATTTTATTAGTTCATTCACATTTCAACATATTAGCTAAGAGTAATTATTAACCTTATGCTAACAAAGGTGAACCGCTATTTTCATACCATTGTAATATTCCATCCCAGGCTTCCTGCGCTGTTTCGGCATACCAGAATAAATCGCGATCCTCTTCATCGATCACACCTTCGTCGACCATAAAATCAATGTTAAACGCCTGTCGCCAATAACGTTCACCTACCAAGACAACCGGCACCGGTTTAATTTTTCGCGTCTGTATCAAAGTAAGCGTTTCAAACAACTCATCAAAGGTTCCATAGCCACCAGGAAAGGCGACTAACGCACGAGTACGCAGCAGAAAGTGCAGTTTACGCAAGGCAAAGTAATGAAAACTAAAACATAATTCCGGCGTAATATAGGGATTGGGATATTGCTCATGTGGCAGGTTGATATTCAGGCCGATGGATTGACTCCCCGCATCATAAGCACCACGATTCGCTGCCTCCATGATACCGGGCCCACCTCCGGTCATAATCACCAGTTGTCCATCATATCGTACTGGTCCGGCATCACTCACCAATAAGCCAAATTCCTGAGCAACGTCATAGTACTTGCTCTTGGCAAGAATACGTTTCGCGACCGCCAGCTTTTTTTGTAGCTCAGTATTATTCAGGTTGTTACTTAATTCTGACTGAATGTGATTAACTATTTCTTGTGCAGCATGTGGTTCATGGATACGAGTACTGCCAAACACCACGATAGTGTGCTCGATTCCATATTGCTCAAGCATTAATTCAGCTTTCTGATAATCAATTTGCAGTCGTACGCCACGTGTTTCATCCAGATTAAGAAAGTTGATATCCTGATCAGCTTGTTTATAACTGGGGCTATCAAGGATTTTTTTTATTCGCTCTGGTGCATCCGGATCGTCCGCTGACGGTTTAGGGTATTGCCATGGCAGGGGTTCATGCCGACGTTGAGGATGTGCAGGTTCAGGGATCACGGGCTGACTTGGCGTGATATGTTTTTTCTTCATCGTTAGTTCCTTAAAAGCAAGTTGATGATAATCAGGGAATGGAGGTGTTTCATAGACTAGTATACATATTAAACTTAATCGGTATAAATGGGGCAACATACAAACATTTGTAATTTGGTATAGCGAAATCTTAAGTTTCGATCCAGTTTCGGTTTTACTGAAGATGCTTGTATTATTTAATATTGTTTAGCTTGAATAGTCGCATCTGGTTAAGATAGACAATCAACATGACATTGATTAATCCATAACAAAAGCTAATGTTACAGTTGATAGATTCGAAAAACAATTTTGCAGTAACTAAGCGCGGCATAACGGCTAATTGGACAATTAAAAATCAATCTGCGTTGTAGATTGAATTAATGATCAGTTGAAATACTTCAAATTAATGCACTACTATTATTTCAGGGATTGTTGTAATCAGGTCATTAACAACACCACACGTTCATCTTTAAGGAGTAATACAATGGAAATGAATTATATTATGGTTGGTCCACCACTGGTTTAACTGTTGTCAGGTATTGCAATTCTAATCTGGCCACATCTACTGAGCTATATAGTCGCTTTTTATTTGATCCTGTTTGGTCTGATTGGACTTTTGCCTGCCTTTTTTTAAACGCGAGTTCAGGCACAATGTGATTTTAATTGTATTATCATTTTGTGAATACTATTCATAAGTAATATTTAATATCTTACTAAAGATAAACCTACAGGTTGATGCATGATTAGAAGTGATTCTCTTATTACACCAGTAGTTCTGGCGCTGCTGATCCTGAATGGCGGAATATTTATACTGGAACACTTTGCTGGTGATGCATTAATTAACACGTTTGCACTTTGGCCTGTCGGCTTAACCAGTACAAGAGTGTTTGGCGAAGCTTCGCCTCATTTTCAGATTTGGCAATTGTTAAGTTATTCGTTTCTGCATGGTGGTGTCATGCACCTGTTGTTAAATATGTATGCACTGTGGATGTTTGGATCGCGCATGGAGAACGTGTGGGGTTCCAAGGCTTTTGCACAATATTATTTTGTTTGTGTTTTAGGTGCAGCACTGGTTCAATTGTTTGTTTCTACCCAGAGTGCCAGTGAAGGTGGGATCTATCCAACCATTGGTGCCTCAGGTGGCGTGTTTGGGGTGTTATTGGCCTTTGGTCTGACCTTTCCAAATGAAAGACTAATGTTAATATTTCCTCCCGTGATACTTAAGGCAAAATGGTTTGTATTGATCTACGGCGTCATTGAATTATGGGCCGGCATCACCGGCATCGCAGCCGGCATCGCCCATTTTGCACATTTAGGTGGAATGTTGTTTGGTTATATTTTATTGCTCTACTGGCGTCACCATCACATGGTTTAACTCAAAAAGAAGTTAACGCAATATTTCATCTGCAGCTTACTAACGCACACTGTATCCACGTCCTTCCAGGCAAGCTTTTAATGCCTTCTGATAATTCTCGCGTTTACTAACCAACTCTTGCGGTGTCATGTTTTCCGGAGGTTGACTTGGATCATATCCAGTCTGCTTAACGCCCCAGGAATGACATTGATAGCGATCGTCAGCCTGTTTTTTTTCACTCTGTCCTTGCTTAGGATAGATGAAAAGTTGTTCTGCTAAAGGCTGAGCCTCTTCTTCATTGATATCTTGAGGTGGGTTCGTTACAACATAACCATTTCGGTCTGGCTGCCAGACATAATACACATCATTAGCATAATAATATGGAACGCCTCTTACCCACAAAGTTGTGTAAAAAGAAGGGAGAAATGGCACAACAATACCAAGTGGTGGAACAGTGACAATAAATTGTGCGCCAGATCTCAAGTACCATATACCGCTACTATAATAATACGGTCGACTGCGAAAACGAATTTCATAATGTCTATGCGGTAATGTGTTAGATCTAAAACCTCTTGATGGGTAATAACGATCATGCCGATAACGTTTATCATAGCGATAACCTTTTGGTATATGTTGTTTGTAGTTTTTTTTATATTTTTTATCGTAACGGTCATGATTTTTTCTATCCGCATAAACCTGAGATGACATTAGAGATAACAAAGCAAGTAATAAAATCATAACATTAATTAATTTATAATTTTTCATAGATTTATTCTCTTTTCTGGAAACGAGCGAGCATTATTCACAACGATTAACGAACAGTATAGCCACGGCCTTCTAAACAAGCTGACATTGCGCGTCGATAATCACTCGCCTGGCGTTCCAGTCGAGCATAACGTTGTGCATCTTTTGTATCATAGTGTTGCTGAAGTTGTTCGGCTTGTTGTTGTTTTGCTTCCTCGGAAGCAGCGCCGAGCATGGCCCCAGTGATTGCACCGAATACCATACTTTGGCCATGATCATGTCGTGGCGATAACATGGAGCCAATTACAGCACCCGTTATGGCACCTGCTGCCGTATCAGAACCCGGTGGTGTTGCTGATTGCACTTCAATACGTTGATGCGGCGCTAATTGTTCCCGGCCTGGATCATACCCCGTTTGTTTTTTTGCCCATTGGTAACATTCAAAACGATCCCTGTCCTGCTGGGCCTTGGACTGACCTGTAGTCGGATAAAAATAAAGTGTAACCGAAGGCAATGGTGGCGGTGAAGTAGTATGAGATCGCACTGTGTAGGCTGGAGGTGCGCAGCTTATCAATGCAAAGCTGAGCATACTAATGGCAATTAAGTAAATAGAATTTTTATACTTATGCATATGTTCCACCTGTAATTTGTAAATTATCAATAAATAATATTAAGACGTAAGACTAAGAATATAGAACAACATTAAAATAAATAAAGGTTGACGACGAATATTAATATTCGCCACCAACCTGGTGTTTATGTTGATGCTTTACTGCGTTTCTTGTTGAAAACTTTCTGAATTCTGGAAATCTGTTTTTTCTCCCAGCGTTCACCCGCTGCCAGCAACATTTTAGCTTTTTTCTCTCCAAGTTTTAACAATTCCTGTTCGCGTTTTCTTGCGGTTGAAAGTTGATCTTTAAGTACGTGAACTTCTGCTTTGGCTGCAGCTTTAGCCAGCTTAAGTTCTTCACGTGCAGCTTTATTCGCTTCGCGCAGGGCTTCTCGTGTTGCGCCAAGATCCTGCTTTAATTTTTCTACAAAAGCTTTGCGTTTGTCTTCAGCCTGTTTTTTTCTGCTGACGGCAGAGGTTTTTTTACGGCTTGTTTTCTTTTTTGATGTTGCCATAGCGATTTCTTCCTGTTTTTTTATAGACTAAATTTAATTGGTATTACATATTGTATCTATAGTATTTAATATAAGTAATATTACGTATTTAATGTTTACGTGGAAGTTATATAGTTGTTTTAGGTTTTTAATTTAAAGTCAACGAAAGGATGAATTTATTATGACAGACTCATCAGCAAAACAAACTGGTTCTGATATATCAAATATCCAACCACCTCATGGCTTGAATGTTTTTGATGAAATGGAAAGAATGTTTGAGAATTTTTCACCAAAGGGTTGGAATAGACCATTCCGTTCAAACTTACCACTTATGAATGAAATGTCGACATCATTAGAAACTAACTTTCCTAAAGTTGATGTTATTGATCGTGATGACGAAATTATTGTGAAGGCCATGATGCCAGGTGTGGAAAAGAAGGATATTGATATATCAATGACAAAAAATACGGTTACTATTTCAGGTAAAACAAGTCATGAAGAAAAAGAGGAAAAGGGTGACTACTATCGTTGTGAAATATCCAAAGGATCGTACATGCGGACCCTTTCATTGCCTGAAAATGTTAATGAAGATAAGGCAAAAGCTAAATTTAAGGATGGAATGTTGGAATTAACGATTCCAAAAATGGAAGTATCTCATCGTCGTAATATCAAAGTTGATTAATATTTTGTTAACTCACTTTATTCGAAACCCGGAATTTTCCGGGTTTTTTTACTGCTATTGAATAATCTATCTCATTTTTCGTTTTGTAACTGCGGGTTCTACGTATAGAAACGAGGTATCTGAGTAAATACAATGACATTTCACTTTGGGTAAAAGGAGATGACAAGTGAATAATTTTGACGACGTAAATATGGTTATCTATCATGACAATTATCTCGTTGCCGTATGGAAACCCGAGCATCTTGGTTTTATGGGGGTTTATTTAAAAAATCTCTCCCTAAGTTTTCCAGTAGGTACTCACCTTGATATTTGCTTTGTCGGACAAGAAAATAAAGATAACGACGAGGGACGTGTACCAATGGTTGTGAATAAATCGGGTTTTGATGGCACAGGTCTGAGATTAAAAAGTTTTGAAAGAGATAGCGTTAATAAATGGAAGACTCTTCTTTCATCAGTTACAAATCCTTTAATCACAACAAGATATCAGTGAATCATAAATAGTCACTTTGCTAGTAGCCATGTTGTAGCAAGAGGTGTTTTTTCATATAGACAAGGAATATAAATATTTTTATTGAATTATCATGAAAATATAATATCAGGTATGGCCAGAAAAATGATCAATACGATTAAAACAGAAGAAAATTACTACTCAGCATATGCAGAAATTGATAGCGTTAATAATCGAGTCTTGACTGCAATGCAAGTCATTGATAGAGAAGAATTTGTTCCCGATGCATATATAAAACATGTTTATGATAATGGCTTTATCCCGATAGGGTATGGTCAAACTATTCCACCGCCATTTATCGTTGAACTTATGACAAACTTAGCTGATACGGCATCAGATAAAGTTGTGTTAGAAGTTGGAACAGGCTCCGGTTTTCAAGCTGCAATCCTTTCTATGCTCGCAAAAAAAGTTTATACCATTGAGACGATACCGGAATTGGCAAAAACCAGTAAGAACAAATTGCGTAAGATGGGGTTTAGCAATGTCGAAGTCAAATGTGGCGATGGTTATTATGGTTGGAAAGAAAAATCCCCCTTTGATGCCATTATCGTTTCAGCTGCAGTACCGCATATTCCTCAAAGCCTCATAGAACAACTGAAACCAGCTGGGCATTTGGTGCTTCCTGTAGGTGAACCTCATTCACAACAGATGTTGTTATTAGTAACGAAAGACAAGAATGGGATTATAAAAACAGAGTCGATTCTTCCTGTGACTTTTGGATCATTAGTCTCAAGTAATGTTGACGTTACATATTTATAATCGGAGCTTAAAGGATAAATATGCATGTAAATAAAAAAATAATTGAAACTGATGAATAAGGATGTTTACTTAATCGGCATGATTGCTCGAAAGAGGTGGCTGAGGAAATGTCTGCTCAGCAAGCAGATATAGATTATGTAAAATTAACAGATGCGCTCTGTATGAATGATAAAGACATATGATTTACGTATAACTACGTATTTTATTTTATGGTATTTAAAGGTAAAAATAACATTAGTTACAGCTATTAATTAGAGTTCTGAATATTTTAACGACCACCCCCCTGGTCGTTTTTTTTTAATAATTATAATAACTACCATTTTAGCGTGTGACTTAAAGTGGTAATGCGTATTACTCCTTACTTACAATTCATTTACGTTGTTTGTGATGTTGCTATGAAGTTGAGTTGTTGTATATGAAATATGACTGTGCAAAAGTATTATTAACTGATTCAGACATACATGTTTTGCATAAATTAAAACATGTCTTGACTGATAACGGCTATGAAGTTTTCAGGGCCAGCACCCCGGAAAAAATTTTATTATTGCTCAAATTTTATAATTTTGATTTGATATTATTTGATGTAACAATACCTCATCTTAGCGTCCTTGATTTTATCGATCAGATTAAGAATGTAAATCCAAATACGACAATTATCATTTCTAACGATGCGGCAAACTATGATCTTGCGATAGAGTCAGTGAAACGCGGTGCATATGACCTACTTGTGAAACCTTATGATGCAGATTCTCTTTTAAGATTGATTCAGGATGCGCTTAATTATTCTGCACAAATGATACAGGATAAACACAATTCTAATAATATTGAGCCCGCCGATAATGTTTATCAATTCATGGTTGAGAATTCACAAGACATCCAATATATCCTGGACTACGATAATAAGTTTACTTATATAAATAAACGGGTGGAAACGCTCCTTGGTTACCGTCGTTCGGAATTGATTGGTAAGCATTATAGTGAAATTATATTTAACGATGATTTGGATAAGGCAAGATCATGCTTGCATGATGAAGACTGCACAAGTCCGCTTTCACAAAATCTTGAATTGCGGCTGAAGTATAAGAAAAATAAAAATGTTCCTCGTTACTTTGATATAACATCAATACCGCTTCCTCAAACAAGATATAAGAAAAACTTCGCATCTAATACGGAACATAATGGACTGTTTAATCGCGCAGCTACTTTTGTAATCGCTCACGATGTTACTTATCGCAAAAAAATTGAACAGATCGCGCATCAAAAAGCCAGTTATGATCATTTAACAAGTCTGCCAAACAATATTTTATTTTATGACAGGCTCAATTTCACGATTGCAAACGCAAAACGTGATAATACAATTTTTGCTATCATGTATCTTGATCTTGATGAGTTTAAAGCAGTCAATGATTCATACGGTCATCATAATGGAGATAAAGTTTTACGCGAAATGAGTGTGCGCATGCAAAGTTGTATACGCGCAAGCGATACTTTGGCCAGAGTAGGGGGAGATGAGTTTACCCTGTTATTGCCACAGATTAAGGATATTAATGAAGCAGCTATTATCGCGAATAAATTAATCGAAAGTATAATTACCCCTTTTTATATTAATAAAAAGAAACACGTTTTAAGTGCCAGCATTGGGATTGCAATCTACCCTGACGATGGCATAACTCGAGAGTCACTCATTCAAGCTGCTGATAAAGCCATGTACTACATTAAAAATGGGCATAAAAATGGGTACCAATATAGTGCAAGTTAACGCGTTAAGAATTTGCAACATTTATATCTAATTAGACATAAATACTTTTCATTTTCCTCCTGATTTTCAGATAATTTTTGAGCGACATATTCTGGTCTAACTGACTTGAGATATAAATCAATTTGCTCGAATATTACTTATCTGTGAAAATATTGATAAAAAAAACAGCCACATTATGGCTGAGTTTTGTCTCATTCCTTCTATATATGTAGAACTACGTAGATTAGACAAATCCACCACATAAATGACCTTTGTATGGCGTTTTGAATGAGCAAAATTGTGATATTGTGTATCCGATTAGCTAACGAAATCAGGTTAGCAATAAAAATAATTATAACAACACAATAAAACACCATTGGGAACGCAATAATGGCTAAGTTAGACAAAGATCCAGCTGGCTCCACTGAAACAAGCATTAACTTTCCTGTGGTCGGCATTGGCGCCTCAGCGGGTGGATTAGAGGCTGTAACCGCTTTACTAAAACATCTACCGACCGATACGGGGATGGCATTTGTGTTAGTACAACATCTGGCGCCAACGCATGAGAGCATGTTGAGTGAGTTACTGGCGAGAGAAACGACTATGCCGGTTCAAGAGATAACAGATGGCATGTTGATCCAGCCAAATCACTTCTATGTCATTCCTCCTAATACTAATCTTGGTTTGTTGCACGGTATTCTGCACCTTATGCCGCGAGGTGATGAAAAGGGTCAGCATTTACCGATTGATTTTTTCTTACGTTCGTTAGCAAAAGAACAGTCCAGTCATGCTATTGGCGTTATTCTTTCTGGCAGTGCTTCTGATGGCGTGCTGGGATTGATGGAAATTAAGGCAGAAGGTGGCATCACCTTTGCGCAGGATGAAACGGCCGCTCATTCCAGCATGCCTCATAGCGCCATCGCGGCCGGCTGCGTCGACTTTGTTTTTCCGCCGCATAAAATCGCCCATGAACTGGTGCGTATCGCGCAACATCCTTATCTAAAAATTGAGAAAAATAAACAAGAGAAAGCATTACCCGGTGAAGAGGATAACCTGCGCAAGATATTTCTGTTGCTACGACAGAATTCCGGTAATGATTTTACCTATTACAAACAAAGCACCATCTTGCGTCGTATAAAACGGCGCATTTTATTACACAAGTTGGAACGCCTGGAAGACTATGTGCGCTATTTACAGGGGAACCCAAAAGAAGTTGAGGCGCTATTTCGTGATTTACTGATTAACGTGACGAGCTTTTTCCGTGACCCGGAAGTATTTGATGGCTTAAAAAAGATTGTTTTCCCCGCCATTGTTAAGGATCGCCCGGAAGGATTGCCGATTCGTATCTGGGTAGCCGGTTGCTCGACAGGTGAGGAAGTGTATTCTATCGTCATCGCGTTGTTTGAATATCTTGGCGATATGGCAGCCAATACGGCAATTCAGTTTTTTGCCACCGACCTTGATGTACAGGCAGTTGATAAAGCGCGTAGCGGTATTTACCCGTCGACGATTTCAGAAGTGGTTTCAGCCAAACGTATACAACGGTTTTTTACCAAAGTCGACGAGGGTTATCAGATATCCAAACATATTCGCGACGTCTGTATATTTTCACAACAAAATGTATTCAAAGATCCTCCGTTCTCAAGATTAGATCTTATCAGTTGCCGCAATTTATTAATTTATTTAAGCCCGGTTCTGCAGAAAAAAATCATGCCTATTTTTAATTATGCGCTGAACAATAAAGGTTACCTTTTATTAGGTTCGTCAGAAACCATTGGGCGTCATGCGGATTTGTTTAGACTGGCAGACAATAAAATAAAACTGTATGAGAAGAAATCAGTGCCTGGCATGTTACATTTTAATTTAGCGGATTTTACAAATAACAATATAGGTGAAATACCGAGCTATGTAACTCAAGGTGAATCTATCACTAACTGGACTACTTTTGATATTCAACGCGAAGCCGATCGTATTGTCTTAAAAAAGTTTGCCCCGTGTGGTGTGGTCATTAATGAAGAGCTTGAAGTACTGCAGTTTCGCGGTCATACCGGACAATTTCTGGAACCGGCTGCCGGTGAGGCAAGCCTGAATTTATTAAAAATGGCGCGTAATGGCTTGCAAGTCGAATTACGTAATGCCATTCATCGAGCTATCGATAAAAACAGTAGTGTAGTTAAGGATAATTTACAGTTACGGTCAAATGATCAGATCAGGTCTGTTTGTATCCAGGTCGAACCCATGATGGGGCCAGAGAAACAGAGTCGCTATTTCCTGGTGTTGTTTCAGGAGAAGTCAATAACAGATAAAGTAATAAAAAAGAAAAAGAAAGCGTCTGGCAAAGAGACTGTGACAGAAGAAGAATTAGAAATTAAACACTTACAACAGGAAATTAGTGCGACGCAGGAATATATGCACACGGTTATTGAGCAACAGGAAGTAGCTAATGAGGAACTGACCTCGGCTAATGAAGAAATTCAAGCCAGCAATGAAGAGCTGCAAAGTACCAATGAAGAACTTGAAACCGCTAAAGAAGAATTACAATCAACAAATGAAGAATTAGCAACTGTAAATGATGAGCTGGCAAGTCGTAATGATGAACTTGAACAACTTAGTAATGATTTATCTAATTTAATTACGGGCTTGTCTATCCCTCTTGTCATGGTGAATGAAGATTTACGTATTCGTCGTTTCAGTTTAGCGGCAGAAAAATTGCTAAACCTTATTCCCGGAGATACAGGGCGGCCAATTTCACATATCAAAGCAAATATTGTTGTACCGGATCTTGATCAAATATTACTAAGAGTGATCGACAGTATCACAAATGAAGAAATTGAAGTGCAGGACGCACAGGGTTGCTGGTATCGAGTTGAAATTCGACCTTATAAAACACTGAATAATAAAATTAGTGGTGCATTGATTGCTTTTATTGATATCAATGAAATCAAACGAAGCCTTGATATTGCAGAACAGGCTCGACATTATGCTGAAGCGATTGTGGCAGCTATTGGTTACCCTCTATTGGTATTGGATAAAAATTTACGCGTTGTATCTGCCAGTGAAATTTTTTATGCGAAATTTAAAGTTCGCGAAAAAAATACGTTGGGTAATTTATTATATCGACTTGGCAATGGTCAATGGGGTATTCCAAAATTACGCCATAAACTTGAAGAAACGATTACACAACATGCTAATTTTGATGATTTTATCGTTGAGCATAAATTTGAATTTATTGGTGACAGGCGTATGAAAGTAAGTGGCCGATTCCTTTCAGATGGAATGAACCTTGAGCCAATGGCGTTGATGCAAATCGAAGATATTACAGAATAAGGATAGCCATTAAATTATAGGTATATGAGGAGAACACGATGGCGCCAAATTTTGAAAAACTAAGCAAGCAAGAACTGTTAACACAGATCCGTTTACTTCAGTCACACCTCGGCCAATCACCGTCTGATACAGAAAATATAGATGAGCTTTTGCATGAATTGCAAGTACATCAAATTGAACTTGAAATGCAAAATAGAGAGTTACGTGAATCACAACAACAGCTTGAAGAAACACGCGACAGTTATGCAGATCTCTATGATTTCGCCCCTGTAAATTATTATACTTTTGATGAAAAAGGCTTAATCAAAAATATAAACCTGACAGGCGCCAGCATGTTGGGAAATGTCAGAGTAAATATAATCGGTTTCCCCTTTTCGAGATGGTTGGAAAAAGATAGTTTAAGTCTATTTCGAAAACACCTACTTATGACATTTGAATCAGATATAAAAGTATCCGATGAATTAAAAATAAAGAATGATGCAGGAGAGTCTCTGGAAGTACGGATTGAAAGCATCCGCAGTAAATACGCCACAACTGATGAATTCGAGTGTCGTAGTATTGTTCTTGATATTACTGAATCCAATCGTATAAAAAATAAACTGTATCTTCAGGCAAGGCAATTAAAGCTTATAACTGACGCATTACCCGTTTTGATCGCTTATATCAATACTGATGAAAAACATTTATTTGCCAATAAAATTTATATGAGTTCGTTTAACTTAACAGCGAAAGATGTAATCGGATGTTCTGCTAGTGATGTGTGGGGGAAACAAGCGTATAAAACGATAAAAAAATTTCTCAAACTTGCCCTTACTGGTCAGCAAATAAATTTTGAGATGGAGTTACCTTTAGGTGATACCGGCAAAAAATATTTTCATACAACTCTAATTCCAGACAGTGATGAAGCTTCCCAAGTTTATGGTGTTATTGTATTAATTGGTGATATTACGAATCGATTAGCTGTAGAGTCTATTGATAGAAAACGTTTACTTGATATTGCTCATATGAGCAGACTGAGCACGATGGGTGAGATGGCGACTGAATTAGCACATGAACTAAATCAGCCTTTATCCGCAATTTCAATATACAGTGATGCATGTCGTCGTTTGATTTTGTCTAACAATGACAACAACAAAGACAAAACAACACAGAAAAAAATCATCCAAACTCTAATAGATATTAATGGACAAGCTGATCGTGCAAGTAATGTCATTCGGCGTATACGCGAGTTTACAAGCAAGAAAGATTTACATAAAAATAATTTCAAAATTAACCAGATTGTTGAAGAAGCTTTAGCGTTACTTAATGTTGAGATTCGCACACACGATGTTAATTTAGAATTAAATCTGGCTGAAGATCTTCCTGAAATATTTATAGATAAAATATTAATAGAACAGGTGATTTTTAACCTGGTGCGTAATGCGCTTGAAGCGATGGATGATATTGATGTGAACCAGCGTGTATTAAAAATTAAAACATTGAAGGGACCATTGAATGAAATTGAAATCAGCATTGATGATGCAGGTCCTGGTTTACCTGTTAGCGAGATAAAACATGTATTTGAACCCTTTAATACCTCTAAAATAGAGGGCATGGGAATGGGACTTACGATCAGTCACTCAATTATTGATGCACATCATGGTCGTATATGGGCGGTTCAAAACAATCATGGTGGAACTACATTCGTTTTTACGCTACCACAAATAATAAAGGGTGATGATAATGCAGCATGAACCGATGGTACATATTGTTGATGATGATGATGCTATCCGCAATGCATTGTCTTTATTAATGCAAACAGAAAATATTCCCTATCAGACATATGCTTCTGCTGAGGAATTTCTTGATCAGCATGCACAATTAAAATTAGGATGTCTGCTATTGGATGTACGTATGCCCGGAATGAATGGATTAGAGTTGCTTGATTTACTTAATAAACAGAATATTTCTATTCCTGTTATTTTTATTACTGGTCACGGCGATATTTCAATGGCCGTGAGAGCGATGAAAGCTGGCGCAACAGATTTTATTGAAAAGCCATTTGATAATGAGCGCTTGTTAGGACTTGTGTCTAAGTGCTTAGTTGAGTGTGTTAGTCTTAACGATACCAGCCAACATCGACATGAAATGGAGACTCGAATTGATTGCCTGACAAAGCGTGAACGAGAAGTAATGGCGTTGCTTGTGGATGGAAAACAAAACAAAGTCATCGCCCAAGAGCTTAACATTAGTCCTCGAACAGTGGAACTTCATCGTTCAAGGGTGATGGACAAACTGCAAGCACATTCGCTGTCAGAAATAGTTCGAATAGCACTTATTGTGGACAAAAAATCAGCCTGAATTCATCAATTAAGTAACCGACAATGTATCTGTCTGTTTTACAAATACACCTCCCCCTGAATGGCACCAAAGTAGTGATTATTTTCGTTTTAAACTTCGTATAACTCGTAGAATTACGTATTTAATCTTTATCTATACTCATATATAAAATACCTAACGCAAACTAATTTAATATATTACTCAGTTTAATGTCATTTTTAGTCATAAATGAAAATATAGTGGGGAGATCATGCTAGCAGGTGAATATTGTAATCGTGATGTTGTGGTTGTCGGAAAATCTGAATCTATCATTAAAGCGGCAAAGTTGATGAGACAGCATCATGTAGGCGATGTTTTAGTTGTTGAGCCACGCAATGGTGAACGAGTGCCTGTCGGAATATTAACTGACCGCGATATTGTTGTTGAGCTTGTTGCTGAGGGTGAAAAATTAGATGATTTCGTAATACACGACGTAATGAGCTATAAATTAATCACCTCGAATGAAGAGGATGACTTGATGGTGACAATTAAGAGAATGCGAATAAATGGTGTTCGGCGTATGCCCATCGTTAATCAGGCAGGTGGGCTGGTAGGTATTTTATCACTTGATGATATTTTGGATGTAATAGCGGAACAACTGATGGATGTTGATCAAATAATAGCCAACGAACATGATAAAGAAAAAGTAAATCGGCCGACAATTTTACGGCACTAATTAATATTAATATTTTATTCATACAATATGGAGATTTTTATGAAGACAATTCACTTATTTACTGCATTGATTTTGTTATTGCCAATGCAAAATAGTTTTTCTGAGGATGTTATTTACGGGTCGACTTTGATGACTGCACAAGAACGTATTCAACATCGTGAAACACTCCGCACTCTAAAGACAAATGAAGAAAGAGAGCAATATCGTATTGAGCATCATAAACGGATGCAAGAAAGAGCAAAAGAAAAAGGCGTGAGTCTGCCTGATGTGCCTCGAGATCAACTTCAGGATCAAATTCGTGATCGATTGCATGATGGTAAAGGCATGGGTTCTGGCTCTGGTGGGGGCAAAGGACGTTAATATTATAATTTGATATTACAGATCAATCATATTGATTACATGTAATGATATTCACTTAATTAAAATTAATTGTCAGGTAGATGTTATGACGGGAAAAATGCTTCATATGAATTATTGGAGTGATGTAGATGAATATGGAAGAACTAAACTGCATCATGCTGCAAATTATGGCACCACACTCATTTAGTCGAGTTTTTACTAGAGGAAGGTGTCGATGTTAATGCACAAGATAACAATGGTTGGACAGCTTTACATTTTGCTGCTCAAAATAGTCATTTTAAACTCATTGATTTCCTCCTCGAAAATAAAGCAAACCCAAATTTATGTGACCAACAAGGAAATACACCTTTGTGGGTAGCGGTAATCTACGCAGATGGAAAGTATGAGGGAATAAAATCTTTATTAAGAAATAAAGCTGACACTTATCATAAAAATCTTCACGGACGTAGTCCAATGTATATTGCAAAAAACATTATAACTGGTTTAGAAGATACCTTTATGCCTTATGTAAGCGGTAAAGTTATGTGTAAGTAATTTATTGTTATTCATCTGAATATAAAATATCTGAAACTAATTTATTACATGAGCACTTATGAGTTATGTTTGTTAAAAATATATTTAGTCATGAAATAAAATATTGGCTATACATTATTCACTGAATAACCATTCTCGCGCAGTTTCTGTAATTGCTGAGACTGCCGGATGAGAAATTTTTCGTTCAACCGAGATCGCGAAGAATTGTTCACGTATTTCATTTGTTTCACCAACAACAACAACGCCATATTGTTTTTTTACTTCTTCTGCAATCGGAGTGGGTGCGATAAATACGCCGGTTCCTGTTCGACCAAATGCTTTCATTAACGCGCTATCATCAAACTCTCCCACTATGCGAGGATAAATATGCTGTCCATCAAGCCATTCGATTAGGCGATTTCGGGTAACGGTCATTTCTCCTGGAACAAGTAAGGGCATCAAGTTAAGGTTGTCGGGGAAATTATTGCCCAATTTTTTTGCCAGTTCGGGAGTAGCAAAAAAAGTAACGCCACAGTCACCTAGTGGATGATTAAATCCACGTACGTTGATTGATGATGGGATTGGACTATCTGCAATTACCAGATCAACACGATGTACTGCGAGCTCGGCTAATAATGAATCAACAGAGCCTTCTCGACAGATGATCCGTACAGGTTCTGGTAGCTGTAGAGCAGGGGCTAATAAGCGATAGGCAATCGATTTTGGTACGACATCGGCCACGCCAACCTTAAACACCAACGGGCGATCTTCAGGTAGATTACGTAGCATTTCTTCCATCTCACCGCCTAAAGAAAAAATTTCCTCTGCATAACTTAATACAAGTCGACCTGTCTCTGTTAACTCTAGATTTCGGCCAACCCTTGAAAATAAGGCTTCTCCTAACTGTTCATCTAAAAGACTGAGTTGGCCACTAATGGTTTGGGGTGTAAGGTGTAGTTTCTCGCTGGCGCGGACAATACTGCCTGCTTTTGCGACGACCCAGAAATAATGTAGGTGTTTGTAATTCAGCATTTCTTTATAATACATCGTTAAATACGAAGTATATAGTAATAATAATCGACTTTTTCTTGGTTTTAAATAATTCTACTCTTACTGTCATCGGCTACCGATGAAAAACAGGAGAGGAACATGCAAATTGATATTCAAGCACGTGATTTTACTCTGACCAACGCTTTACGCATTCATATTGATCGACGTTTGGGTTTTGCTTTGAGTAATAGAGACAGTCATATCCAACATATCATTGTAAGGTTATCGGATATTAACGGACCACGTGGTGGTGCAGATAAATGTTGTCATATTCAGGTGGTACTTCCAAAATTATCTGATGTCGTGATCGAAGATACAGAGGTTGATCTTTATGTTGCTATCGATCGTGCCGTTGAACGTGCGGGGCGTACCGTCGATCGACGGTTATCTCGACAACGAGATAGTGCACGTTTTTCCGCAAAGCGAGATAGGAAACTGCTCAGCGAAGCAGAAGAATAATCGAGAGAAATAATCTAACGAGCACTTTAGATTATATGTAAAATTTATTTAATTAACTAAAACAGGTAAAGTAATGAAACGAGTTATGTTATTTATTTTAACCAATATTGCCATTATGGTTGTATTGAGTATCACTTTGAGACTATTAGGAGTGGACAGTATATTAGCTGAGAACGGTTCAGATCTTAATATACAGGCTTTAGTTATACTCTCTGGTGTGATTGGCTTTGGTGGGTCATTTATTTCATTGTTGATCTCGAAATGGATGGCTAAACGCATGACCGGTGCCGTTGTAATCACCAAACCAACGACAAACATGGAAAAATGGTTAGTGAATATAGTTGAAAAACAGGCAAAAATTGTTGGTATAAAAATGCCAGAAGTTGCTATTTTTCCATCCACTGCGATGAATGCGTTCGCGACCGGGGCCAGAAAAAATAGTGCATTAATGGCCGTGTCTCAAGGCTTGTTAGATAATATGTCACAAGGAGAAATTGAAGCTGTTGTCGGTCATGAAATGAGTCACATTGCTAATGGTGACATGGTCACGCTGGCTTTAATTCAAGGCGTGGTAAATACCTTTGTCGTTTTTTTATCTCGCATCATAGGGCATATTGTTGACCGAGTAATTTTAAAAAATGAGCAAGGACATGGTATTGGTTATTTTGTGAGTGTATTGGTGTCACAGATCGTTTTATCTATTCTGGCGTCAACCATTGTGATGTATTTTTCACGCAAGCGTGAATTTATTGCTGACACTGGAGGAGCCGACTTAGCAGGACATCAAAATATGATTAATGCGCTTAAACGTCTTGGCCAGGTTGAGCCCGAAGCATTGCCAGAACAAATGGCCGCTTTTGGTATAAATGACAAGGGTGGCATGATGGCTTTATTTTCATCTCATCCCCCTATAGAAGCTAGAATAGAGGCATTGGAAAAACGAGCGGCACGCTGTTGATAAATCATGCGTTGAATGTTGACTCCTATTGATAAATTGATTGCAGAGTACCAGCGCTTGCGGGGTGGTTGCTAGGAAGCAAATTGTGAACGTTTGGATGATCTTGCTCGACATGGACAATCGCTTAAAGTGGCGATTGCTGCATGTTGTGACTCACGCATTGATCCATCCATTATTACTGATAGTACTCACGGTGATTTATTTGTGATACGCAATGTTGCTAATCTTGTTCCATCCTGTGAATGGGGGGGAGGGGGCTGGCATGGAGTACTAGTGCGAGTTTGCAGTATGTGAGCTTGAGTAGAACATATTATTATTCCTGGTTATACACGTTGTGGTGGTATTCGAGCCTTACTCGAAGGGCAAGAAGATAAATTTATTTCTTCATGGATGAGTACTGTTGATCAAGCGTGTGTGCAAGCATTAAATTGAGAAGACTGCCAAACTTTTGATGAAAAGACGTATGCTTGTGAGTTGGCTGCAATTGAAATTTCGCTAAGTAATTTACTAATATTCCCCTGAATACAAGAACGAGTAGAACAAAAATAGTTTACAGTTACATGGCTGGTATTATGACATAGTATTGAGAGATGTATTACGTGTTGATGCAAACAGCAAACGCTTTTTGCCTTTGTATTAGAAGGCTAATGTTTTATTAATCTTATATAACAGAAACCTTTAGGGGGCATATCATCCATGGATTTTGAATGGGTTGCTTTGGCACTAGGGGATGTTAGCTGGATCTTTTTAGCTTTTATTCTTGGATTCATCGCACGATTGATCAATCTTCCTCCGTTGGTGGGTTTTCTGGCAACAGGTTTTGTACTTAATTACCTGGGAATTACCAGTGGTGAAACATTACAGAAGCTGGCTGATTTGGGTATTACACTGTTGTTGTTTACTGTTGGTCTGAAGCTGAATTTAAAAGTATTGTTAAGACCGCAGGTATGGTCTGTAACTGTATTACATACTTCAATTATTAGTGTTCTTTTTACCTCGATTATTTTTGCTTTTGCTGCCACTGGGGTATCGTTATTTTCTAGCTTAGATTTAAAACTTTCACTAATGCTTGCTTTCGCCTTAAGTTTTTCCAGTACGGTGTTTGTGGTCAAAACGCTGGAAGAAAATGGAGAAATGAAATCCCTGCATGGCAGCATTGCTGTTGGCATTTTAGTGATGCAGGATTTAGCCGCCGTTTTATTCTTAGCCGTTTCAGCAGGTAAAATTCCTTCACTCTGGGCGTTATCTTTATTTTTACTTATCCCTTTACGTCCTTTATTGCATTATTTTTTAAATAAAACGGGACATGGTGAATTATTAGTTTTGTATGGTTTAGTGCTGGCATTAGGTGGTGCTGAACTTTTTGAACTGGTGGGCGTTAAAGGCGATCTTGGTGCACTTATGATGGGGGTGCTGATTTCAACTCACTCAAAATCAACAGAAATATTTAAATCAATGCTGGGACTTAAAGATTTATTTTTAGTGGGTTTCTTTTTATCGATTGGTATGTCAGGTTACTTCTCATTAGAAATTTTTCTTATTGGATTATTATTGTTGCCATTAATTTTTATTAAATCTGTTTTTTTCTTTACTCTTATGACACGGTTTAAACTGCGTGCACGAACATCTTTATTAGCAACTCTGAAGCTGACTAACTACAGTGAATTTGGCCTTATTGTTGCTGCAATTGGTGTAAATAGTGGTTGGCTAGATGCTCAGTGGTTAGTTGTTATAGCTATTGCTTTGTCTTTATCTTTTATTATTTCAGCACCATTGAATAATATAGATGACAGAATCTATAGTCAGTTCAGAAATTTATGGATGAAGTTTCAACGTAAAGAGAGACTACCGGATGACATGTTGCTAGATACCTTAGGTGCAACCATTGCTATTTTTGGTATGGGACGCGTTGGTAGTAGCGCTTATGACAAGATGAGAGAAAATCATGGTGACACTGTAATTGGAATTGATTTTGATACTGAACGTGTTAAAAAACATCAGAGTATGAATCGTAATGTTTTACATGGTGATCCTAGTGATGCAGATTTTTGGGAAAAAATAGCACATAATCAAAGTATAGACGTTGTTATGCTGGCCTTGCCAAATATTCAATCTAATCTTGATGCCTTAGAACAATTACGTAGGATTGTATTCACTGGTCGTATTGCTGCAACTGCAAGATTTCCTGATGAAGTAGAATTATTACAAAGAGCAGGTGCTACCGCAGTATTTAATACCTATACTGAAGCGGGTACTGGATTTGCTGCGCATGTTGAAACTAATATGATGACATAGCTCGTTTACTTATATTTTTATACAGAGATTATTTATGATAATAAAAACTAAAAAAGAATATGTCGCGCCATGGGAAAAGGCTTTTGAACGGGTATTGTCCCCTTTGGAAGAATTTATTCATCGCCAGACCACGAGCGGTGTTTTACTTATGCTCTGTGCCATTATTGCACTCTATCTGGCCAACAGTCAGTGGAATGAAGCTTATCGCCATATTTTAGAAACACCTTTTACTATTGGCTTACCCGATTTTCAGTTATCAAAATCATTACATCATTGGATTAATGATGGATTAATGGCATTGTTTTTTTTCGTAATCGGTCTCGAGCTTAAGCGTGAAATTCTTGTCGGTGAGTTAGCTGAATTAAAACATGCTTTGTTTCCTATTATTGCAGCAGTAGGAGGCATGTTGGTTCCCGTTCTTATTTACCTGAGTATTAACCCGGGAGAGCCAACTTTTGATGGTTGGGGAATCCCGATGGCAACGGATATTGCTTTTGCTCTGGGAACATTGGCATTACTTGGTAAACGCATCCCAAAAAACTTACTAACATTTCTTGTTGCACTTGCCATTGTGGATGATCTTGGTGCGGTTCTGGTGATCGCTGTTTTTTATACCGAAACAATTAATGTTCAGGCTTTAATGGTGACATCAATTATTCTGGGACTGTTGATCGTTTTAAATCGTGGAGGAATTCGTCATCCTTTACCGTATATTTTATTTGGCGTGGTGTTATGGATAGCCATGCTAAAAAGCGGCGTGCATGCAACTCTTGCCGGTATTTTTCTTGCCTTCACGATTCCGATGCAACCAAAATATGATCCTGGTCGTTTTCTTTTGCACATTAATGAAATGATTGTTCAGATTAAACATGCTTACCAACGTGAGGAAAATATTATTAAGAATGATGAATTACGTTCACGTGTTCATGCTTTAGGAGCAGGTGTACAGCTTGTACAAGCACCTGCACAAATTATGGAGCGGACGATGCATCTGCCATCTGCGTACATCATTATCCCGATATTTTCTTTAGCCAATGCAGGTATACCTATTGAATGGGGTTCTTTAGGTAATATTGTTACTCATCCGGTTTCTCTGGGAGTCATGTTGGGTTTAGTGATCGGCAAGCTTATTGGTATCGCGGGTTTTACCTGGCTTGCAGTTAAGCTTGGTTTCACCGCATTACCTCAAGGATTAAATTTTAAGCATATTATTGGCGTTGGATTAATGGGCGGCATTGGTTTTACGATGTCAATATTTATTGCTGAACTGGGTTTTGCTCATTCGCCTGACGATTTGCTAATGGCGAAAACGGGTATTCTTTTCGCCTCTGCTATAGCAGGGATAACCGGTTTTCTTTGGTTATATTTTATGACAAAGAAAAGTGAAGACTGATTAATATCTTAATTATTATTGAATGCTGTCATTGCACTTAATGAACCGCTACGCGTTTCGTCAGTATTACCTTAACCTGCTCCGCACGTTCTGGCATCATTTAATGAACGCGCAAAGCGCGTTTTGTCAGTATTACTCTAACCTACTTCACATGTTCTGGCATCAAAGAAACAAACGAGGCTGCGGCAATCTCATGAAGATTTGTTCTTTTAGTGGGAGATTACTTCGTTTTTAATCGTAATAACCGTTTTTAATATCAATTTGTTGCTACAAGTTAAAGCATATTTTGTAGCCACATGTGGGTTAAGATGCTTAATGCATAGCCTAATCCAATAGCCCAGCTCCATTTTAGATGAGCAAAGAAGGTATAAACACCACGTGCTTGTCCCATTAAAGCAACGCCAGCAGCAGAGCCAACTGAAAGTAAACTACCACCAACGCCTGCAGTTAGCGTGACTAATAACCACTGGCCATCACCCATTTGAGGATTCATGGTTAAGACTGCAAACATAACTGGAATGTTATCGACAATCGATGAAAGTAAACCAATCGCTATATTTGCTGAGGTCGCTCCCCATTGCGTGTACATTACATCAGAAGCAAAGGTCAGGTATCCAAGAAAACCTAAACCACCTACGGCAACAACTACACCATAAAAGAATAATAATGTATCCCACTCTGCGCGCGCTATTCCATTAAACACATCGAAAGGAACAACGGCTCCCATGGCTGGCCCAACATCAGTTGAATTATTTGGGACAACATGATCGCTGTGTGTTTTTTTCAGGTAATAACCAAAGAATTGTAAATAAGCTAAACCTGTCAACATACCTATAACTGGTGGCAAGTGTAAAAAGTTGTGATAGCTAACAGCCGTTACAATGGTCATTAAAAATAAACCAACAATAACTAATCCACCTCGTTTCATATGAATCGTTTCATTAACAGTAGCCGGTTTTTCATTTGGAACCGCAAAATGCATAATTGCTGCGGGTACTGTGAAGTTAACAACAGCTGGAATAAATAAGGCAAAGAATTGATCAAACTGTAAAAGACCTTTTTGCCATACCATTAATGTGGTGATATCACCAAATGGACTGAATGCACCACCTGCATTTGCTGCAACGACAATGTTTATTAAAGCAAGCACAACAAATTTGTGATTGTCACTACCCACCGCCATGACAACAGCGGCCATTAATAATGCGGTGGTTAAGTTATCTGCGACAGGCGAAATAAAGAAAGCAAGTGTACCGGTAATCCAGAATATTGAACGGAAACTAAAGCCTTTATTAATTAACCAGGCACGTAAGGCATCAAAAACTTTTCGTTCTGCCATGGCATTGATATATGTCATGGCGACTAATAAGAACAACATAAGTTCGGCATACTCTAATAGATTATGACGTACAGCAGCCTCAGCAATATGATTCATTCCATGGTTTACATAGACATAACCTATTAACGCCCAAATAATACCAGCCGCTAAAATAACCGGTTTAGATTTACGTAAGTGGGTAAATTCTTCAGCCATTACAAATAGATAAGCAATAACAAAAATAGCTAATGCTGCATAACCAACCGGGTGATTTGTTAAATTCAGTTTTTCTTCTGTTGCAGATGAAGCAAACGTAATGCCAGGTAACAGAAGCATCGTTAATGCAGTAAGAATTTTGTTCACAAATTGTTCCTCTTAATTAAAAATACGGGAAATATTATGTCCCGTATATTTTATAATTTTAGTTTTTAAAAAATAATATTCAGCATAGTGAGTGATACGATTAAGAATAAGATAGTCATAACACCACCTGCTTTTAAAAAATCAGGTACGCGGTAACCACCTGGCCCCATGATTAATGCATTTACCTGGTGCGTCGGTATTAAGAATGAATTTGAAGTTGCAATGGCAACGGTTAAAGCAAATACCGCTGGATCAGCACCCGCACCAATGGCAATGTTAACGGCAAGCGGTACAAGTAAAACGGTAGCACCAACGTTTGACATCACTAATGTGAAAAAAGTTGCCAGTATTGCAATAACAGTTTGTAAAACCCAGATAGGAACATCACCCATTAAACTTAATGTTGCATCGGCAATCCATTTAGCAGTACCGGAACTTTCAACAGCAAAACCTAATGGAATTAAGCTTGCAAGTAAGAATACCGTTTTCCAACTAACCGCTTCATAGGCTTCATCCATACTTAGCACACCACTTAAGACCATACCCATGGCACCAACCAACAATGAAATTGATAAACGTAAGTCAGAAAAAAGAACCAGACTTAAAGCAATCGCAAAGAAGAATAATGCAAAACCTAATTTTGCTGGCCGGGATTTTTCTTCATGCGGATACTCAGTGGTTACAACAACAAAGTTTTTCTTGTCTTCAGATAGACGATCAAGCGCATCCCAGGTTACATGTACGACAAGTGTATCGCCTGCTTGTAATGGAAGATCACGAACACCATCACCTTCACGTATCGTTTCACCGCCACGGTGAATCGCAAGTAAAGATAATCCATAGGTTTTACGCATCCAGACATCACGTGCACTTTTACCAAGTAATGCTGAACTTGGTGGAATAACGATTTCAGCAATACCTGCTTTTGCAGCGGATAATGCTTCGGTAAAACTTTCAAGTTGCTTGCGTGTTTTTAATCCAAAAGTGTCTGCAAACCCCTGGATTGCATATGGCGATCCGATAATACCCAATATTGTACCCGGTTCAATGGCTGTGTCCCGTGCAACACCACCTGCACCAATACGAAGATCATCTGTACCACGACGCAGTGCAATTATTCTAATTTTATGATCGTGTTCAACATCTTCAAGGATGTGACCAATCAACTTACTGTCATTGGGTACGATAATTTCATTTAAACCATAATCCAGATTATAAAGCTCTTTAAAATAATCCATTGCGCTGGCAGATGAAGTTCCTTCAGATTTATTTTTTGGTAAAACATATCGTCCGGCTATAACAAAATAGAGAATACCGGTAGCAATCAGAGCAAGGCCAATGGGTGTTACAGAGAAAAGACTAAAGGTTTCCATTGGGGTAACGTTCTCTGGAAGTGCTGAGTTTGAAGTAAGGATCAAATCATTTAATAATATCAGCGGGCTAGAGCCGACCATTGTCACCGTACCACCTAAAATGGCAGTAAAGCCCATTGGCATTAATAAGCGTGACATAGGTAAACCAGTACGAGATGAAATACGACTAACAACCGGCAAGAACAGTGCTGCCGCGCCAACGTTTTGCATAAAGCTAGAGATAATGCCTACTGTACCTGAAACGATAGGAATAACACGTTGCTCAGTATTGCCACCAACTTTAAGAATAAAGCTGGCAACTTTAGTCATTAAACCTGTTTTATCTAAACCCGAACCAATGATCATGACCGCAATGATTGACATAACAGCATTACCGGCAAAACCATTGAAAAGATTTTTTGGTTCAACCAGTGGAGCGGACAACCCCATATAAGAGAAGAATAAGCCGGTTAAGCCTAAGACAACCATTACTGTAACTGCGGCAACATCAACATCTACAACCTCAAAAGCAAAAAGAAAAATAGTAAATAATAATATTGCCATCACCCACGCGACTTCAATCGAAGGCACAACACTACTTAGGAAGATTCCAAGCAGGATAAAAATCACTGCGGCGATCATTTTTTTCATGTTTTGTTTGGCAAATGCTGAGATATCCAAGGTGTTTCCCCTAGCTATATATGTGAATTTTATTAGAGCGACATTTGAGTATATCAATAGCAAACAAAGCCCCTAATACTGAAAATTGGAGAAAGATTATATCGATAATAGGCGCGATGTGAAAGTAACAGGTAATGTTTAAGCTATTAATTTTATTATAGATTTTTGTAAAAAAAACTAATATTTAATGCTTTGGATTAGAGTGAGAGGAGGGGAATCATTTAATAAAGAGAGAAGGGTAAAATTGTTAAGGCAAAAAAAACCCGGCTTTCGCCGGGCTTCTTTTTGAATCAAATTAAAGAGTCTTACTGACGAACAGAAGGACCATTAATCTTAATACCATTACTCATATAAGTGTGGAAATACTCAAGAGCAACGTATTCTGGATTCTGCTTACCTTTCTTACCTTTCAAAGGTTTAGCACGAACTTGCTTGTTACAACCACCGTAACGACGTTGGATAGTACCAAAACCATCGAATGGACCAGATTTGCCTTTCTTCTTAGCCGTTTTTTTAGCCCATTTACGACGCCATACTGGGAAGTGAGAAACTTGACCTAGCGCAGGGCTAAGTAAGTTACCACGAGCCATCATGCCATGGTTATAAACGTGGCAATCAGCACAAGAGAAGTTTAACTGACCACGTTTTGCGTAGAAATTATGCTTACCACGGTTGTAAACTGCCATTGATTTTCTGCTGTTATTAATTTTAACATTAATTGCTTTGCCTTTAGAGGTACTTGTCATGTAAGCCGCGATGCCTGCGAATTTACCTTTACCATACTTCAATTTTTCTTTCTTAGTGTCAACGCCATTCTTCTTCAGGCAAGCCATAAGATCACCTTCTAAAGTATGAACTTTTCCACCTTTGAACATTGGGTAGTTTTGACGAATGCCTATGCCACCGTTAGGGAAGCATTTAGCAACACCATATTTTTTGAAGAGTTTAGCACCGGCATCGACGCCATCTTCATATGGAGGGAATTCTTCAATGTTTTCCCATTCTGCACGACGGTTTTCATCTAACGCGTAGATACCGTTTGCATAATCCTGCATGCTAACCCCAGGGTTCATTTTTTTGAAATAAGCACGAAACTTATTCAAATCTCCTTGAGGAGAAGCGTCAGCTACTATCGGAGATAAACCGATAAGCATTGCCGTTGCTGCTATGATAAATTTTTTCATTTTAAAAACTCCTGTCATATCTATAATGATAAGGATAATTATAGTTATTGTTATTAACGAACTTTAGTCGTACTTGACTCTGAAGCACCTTTGTTATCAGACCAGCTTAATTCCACAGAATCGCCTTTTTTAGCGCCTGCGAACTGGAATGAAAGATAAGGATTTTTAGAAATTGCACC